>ENA-OPWL01000877-OPWL01000877.1-human-gut-metagenome-genome-assembly--contig:-NODE-877-length-13503-cov-3.002528_pt1 | contig 13503 bp, 8 predicted proteins | sample MGYA00241508_ERZ502008 | MGnify/ENA primary metagenome ERZ502008 (study PRJEB25962, sample SAMEA2043046) | human gut metagenome | biome: human gut; feature: human-associated habitat; material: faeces... | reverse complement strand
CCGGAAAAGGAAAATGAATGTGTAATAGATGCAGATTATCTGGATGGAAAGAATCTGAAGATTGGGGATAAGATCACATTATCGAGTGGGACTTCGGATTCTTTGGAAGATACACTTAAGACAGATACATTTACCATTGTTGGTACGGTCAGCAGTCCGGAGTATATTGCATTTCACAGAGGCAGTACAACAATCGGAAATGGAAGTGTCAGTGCTTTTCTTTGCGTTCCGGAGAAAGCATTTTCATTAGATGTGTATACAGAGATTACAGTGCAGGTTGAAGGTGCAAAGGAAGCAACTGCATTTACGAAAGAATATGAAGAACATGTGGATTCTGTGCTGAAAAAGGTTCAGGCAATTAAAGCGGAAAGAGAACAGGCCAGATATGATGAGATTACTTCGACAGCGAAGGAAAAAGTGGATGAAGCACAAGAAGAGTTAGCTCAGGCAGAGCAGGATCTGGCGGATGGAAAAGAAGAGGCGGAAGAAGAACTTGCAAGTGCAAGAGAGAAACTTGATGCAGTGCAGAAAGAACTTGAACGAGGAAGAAATCAGCTGGCAGCTTCGAAGCTTGAACTGGAGCAGTCGAGAAATCTTCTGATATCAAAGCAAAAGGAGCTGAATCAGTCCAAAGCACAAGTTGAGCAGGGAGCACAAGAACTTAGCGAAAAACAGATTGCACTTACAACATTAAGAAATCAGCTGGCGCAACTGAAAGAGCAGGAAGAAAGTCTGGAAGATCAGAGACAAGAACTTTTAGCGCAACAGACACAGATGCAGCAAAAGAAAGATGAGCTTCTGAAAGCAAAGGAAGAATTGCAGCAGACTATCAGTCTGCGTATCAGCAGATTTATCAGCCGTTAAAACAGTCTTATGAAGAACTAAATACACAGTATGAACTTCTTCTACAGAACTATGAGGCACTGAAAGAAGAATACGACCGGAAGCAGGAAGCAGGAGAAGAAGATCCGGAATTAAAAGCTCAGTTAGAACAGTTGGAAGCTGAAAAAACAGCAATGGAAGAGAAGTTGACTGAATGGAAAGCAAATCTGGATAAAATGGAACTGGAGGCGAAAGCTGCCGAAGCGGAAAACCAGACAAAAATCGAAGCCGGATTGACGCAGATTAACGAAGGGCTTCCAGCAGTTGAAGCCGGGATAGCTCAGATTGAAGCGGGTATTCCGGTATTACAGGATAATATACAGAAACTGACGGATGTGCTGACACAGGGAGATGCTGCAATCCTTACCGCAAGTCGGCAGATAGATCAGGCAAAGGCGCAGATTACATCCGGTCAGCAGCAGATTGACAGCGGATGGCAGCAGATCAGTGAGGGACAGAAGAAGATTGAGGAGGCACAGCAGCTGTTAAGCAGCGGAACAAAGGAGCTGGAAGACGGTTGGGCAGAGTATGAGGAAGGTCGTATAGAAGCTCAGAAGAAGATTGAAGATGGAGAGCGGCAGATTACAGAAGCAAGAGAAGAGCTTGCGAAAGCACAGCAGAAGATTGAGGCTAATAACTACGGAATCCGAAAGAATCTGTTGGAGTACGATCAGGTTATGAATGATCAGAGAGAGATTATTTACAAAGAGCGTCTGCGCGTGTTAAATGGAGAGAGCATGAGAGATGCGATTTTCAAGATGATCACAGACCGCGTAGAGAGTTGTGTGGACACCTGTATTTCTTCTGAGATTCCAAAAGATGAGTGGGATTTAAATGAACTGAATCAGTTACTGCTTCCTATCATTCCTCTGGAACCTATAACGGAAGAAACGATTACTGATATCAGGAATAACAAGGAACTTAAGCATCTCCTGAAAGAGAAAGCAGTGAAGTTATATGAAGCAAAAGAGACAGAGTTCCCTGAACCGGAACAGTTCCGTGAGTTAGAGCGAGTTGTCTTATTGAAAGTGATTGACCAAAAATGGATGGATCACATTGATGACATGGATCAGCTTCGTCAGGGTATCGGACTTCAGGCATATGGACAGAGAGATCCGCTTGTTGAGTACAAGATGGCAGGATTCGATATGTTTGATGAGATGACAGCCAATATTCAGGAAGATACGATCCGCCTGTTATATCATGTGAAGATTGAACAGAAAGTAGAACGTGAGCAGGTTGCAAAAGTAACCGGAACGAACAAGGATGATTCAGCTCCTGCTGAACCGAAGAAACGTGCAGCAGCAAAGATTTATCCAAACGATCCGTGTCCATGCGGCTCTGGAAAGAAATACAAACAGTGCTGTGGAAGATTTGCAGAATAGAAATAAAATGTGCAGAGCATTTAGATTCACAAGAGTCTGAATGCTCTGTTTTTATACATATAAAAAGAACGAGTGTTCGAATAAACTATATACAAATCGATGGAAATGTGTTATATTCTTAAAAGATATTTACTTGTATATTCCAATTGAAATTACATCATACTATGGTGTCGGAAAATTGATTTCAATGAAATTTTTACTATAAACCCCGGAGGTGACTTTTGTGCAAAATGAACAACAAATATTCAAACTACATGCCCCATACCAACCCACCGGTGACCAGCCGCAGGCGATCGAAGAACTGGTAAAAGGCTTCAAGGAAGGCAATCAGTTCGAGACTTTGCTTGGTGTGACCGGTTCCGGTAAGACCTTTACAATGGCGAACGTCATCGCACAGCTTAATAAGCCAACGTTGATCATTTCGCACAATAAGACACTGGCGGCTCAGCTTTACGGTGAGTTCAAGGAGTTTTTCCCGGAGAATGCAGTGGAATACTTTGTTTCCTATTACGATTATTATCAGCCGGAGGCATATGTGCCACAGACGGACACTTATATTGCCAAGGATTCTGCGATCAATGAGGAGATTGATAAATTGCGTTTGTCTGCCACGGCGGCACTCGTAGAGCGTAAAGATGTGATCGTGATCGCCTCGGTTTCCTGTATCTATGGTCTGGGCAGCCCGGAGGACTACCTTGGAATGATGGTTTCTCTGCGTCCGGGAATGGAGAAGGACAGAGATGAGGTCATCCGTGCACTGGTCGATATCCAGTACACAAGAAATGACATGGATTTTCACCGTGGTACATTCCGTGTGCGCGGTGACACGGTAGAGATTTTTCCGGCAAACTACAGTGATACGGCAATCCGGGTGGAATTTTTCGGAGATGAGATTGACCGGATCACCGAGATCGATGTGCTGACAGGGGAAGTCAAGTGCAGTCTGGAACATTTTGCAGTTTTTCCTGCTTCACACTATGTTGTTCCGATGGAAAAGATTCAGAAGGCTTGTGTGAATATCGAAGCAGAAATGGAAGAGCGCGTAAAGTATTTCAAGGGAGAGGACAAGCTGCTGGAGGCACAGCGTATCGCAGAGAGAACCAATTTTGACATTGAGATGTTGAAAGAAACAGGATTCTGCAGTGGTATTGAAAATTATTCAAGACATCTTGCAGGACTTCCGGCGGGAGCAACGCCACATACATTAATGGACTATTTTAAGGACGACTTCCTGATCATTGTGGATGAGTCGCATATCACGATTCCACAGATCGGAGGAATGTATGCGGGTGACCAGTCCAGAAAATCAACGCTTGTTGATTACGGATTCAGACTTCCTTCTGCAAAAGATAACAGACCTTTGAATTTTGAAGAGTTTGAGAGTAAAATTGACCAGATGCTTTTTGTTTCCGCGACACCAAATACGTATGAAGATGAGCATGAGTTACTCCGTGCAGAGCAGATTATCCGGCCAACCGGTCTGCTTGATCCTGAGGTGGTAGTCCGGCCGGTAGAGGGACAGATTGATGATCTGATCGGAGAAGTGAATAAAGAGACGGCAAAGAAGCATAAGGTTTTGATCACAACTCTGACCAAAAGAATGGCAGAAGATCTGACGGACTATATGAAAGAACTCGGTATCCGTGTAAAATATCTGCATTCGGATATTGATACTCTGGAACGTGCAGAGATTATCCGTGACCTGCGTCTGGATGTGTTTGATGTTCTGGTTGGAATTAATCTGCTCCGGGAAGGACTGGATATTCCGGAGATCACACTTGTGGCGATTCTGGATGCAGACAAAGAGGGATTCTTACGTTCTGAGACATCCCTGATCCAGACCATTGGACGTGCGGCGCGTAACAGCGAGGGACATGTCATCATGTATGCGGATAAGATTACCGATTCCATGCGCAATGCGATCGACGAGACAGAACGGCGACGCAGGATCCAGCAGGAATATAATAAAGAACACAACATCACGCCGAAAACAATTCAGAAGTCTGTCCGTGATCTGATCAGTGTATCTAAGAAAGTGGCACAGGAGGAACTGAACTTCAAGAAAGATCCGGAGTCCATGAACAAGGAGGAACTGACGAAGCTGATCGCAGATATTCAGAAGAAAATGCAGAGAGCAGCGGCAGATCTGAACTTCGAGGCGGCAGCAGAATACCGCGACCAGATGCTGCAATTGAAAACAATGCTTCAGGATTTATAATAAGGTGGAAGGGCAATTGCTTAATAAAATATAGAAGGGTGCAGATATATGAAAACATCAGAGAACCGCAAATACATCAAGATACGCGGTGCGAATGAACATAATTTGAAGAATATTGATGTGGATATTCCGAGAGATGAATTTGTTGTGCTGACCGGACTTTCCGGTTCCGGTAAATCATCTCTTGCGTTTGACACAATTTATGCGGAGGGACAGAGACGGTATATGGAGTCATTGTCCTCCTATGCAAGACAGTTTTTAGGACAGATGGAAAAACCAAATGTTGAGAAAATCGAAGGGCTTTCTCCGGCAATTTCCATCGATCAGAAATCCACAAACCGGAATCCGAGGTCAACGGTCGGAACGGTCACGGAGATCTACGACTATTTCCGGCTGCTTTATGCAAGGATCGGAGTACCACATTGTCCAAAGTGTGGAAAAGAGATCAAAAAACAGACGGTCGATCAGATGGTCGATCAGATCATGGAGCTGCCGGAGCGTACTAAGATCCAGCTTTTAGCACCGGTGGTCAGAGGAAGAAAAGGGGAGCATCAGAAGTTTTTTGAGCAGGCAAAGCGAAGCGGTTATGTCCGTGTCGTTGTAGATGGAAATCTCTATGAACTGTCTGAGGAGATCAAGTTAGAGAAGAATAAAAAGCACAACATCGAGATTGTTGTGGATCGTCTTATGGTAAAACCGGGGATCGAAAAACGACTGACAGATTCCATTGAGAATGTACTGCAGCTGGCAGATGGATTGATGATCGTGGATGTGATCGATGGAGAACCAATTCAGTTTTCTGAGAGTTTTTCATGCCCGGACTGCGGTATCAGTATTGATGAAGTGGAGCCGAGAAGCTTCTCTTTCAACAATCCGTTTGGTGCGTGTCCGACCTGCTTTGGACTTGGATATAAAATGGAGTTTGACATTGATCTGATGATCCCGGATAAGAGGTTGAGCATTTCGGAGGGGGCAATCCAGGTGATGGGCTGGCAGTCCTGCACTGATAAGAGCAGCTTCACCTATGCGATTTTAAAAGCGCTGACGGAAGAATATCATTTTTCACTGGATACACCGTTCCGGGAATATCCGGATGAGATAAAAGATGTTTTGATCAATGGAACACACGGAAAAGAACTGAAAGTACGCTATAAAGGACAGCGCGGTGAGGGCGTGTATGATGTCGCATTTGACGGTCTGATCCGCAATGTGCAGAGAAGATACCGTGAGACTTCCTCTGAGACGATGAAAGCAGAGTATGAACAGTTTATGCGTATCACGCCGTGTGAAGCCTGCCATGGACAGCGTCTGAAACCGGAATCCCTCGCAGTAACGGTTGCGGACAAAAATATTAATGAGATGACCTCCATGTCGGTGAAGAATCTTAAGACATTTGTAGATCAGATGGAACTCACAAAGCAGCAGCATCTGATCGGCGACCCGATTTTAAAAGAAATCCGTGCAAGAGTGGGATTTTTAAATGAGGTTGGACTGGATTATCTGTCATTGTCGAGAGCGACAGGAACACTGTCCGGTGGTGAGGCACAGCGTATCCGTCTTGCAACCCAGATTGGTTCCGGTCTTGTGGGAGTTGCCTATATTCTGGACGAACCGTCGATCGGACTGCACCAAAGAGACAACGATAAGCTTCTGGGGGCATTGATGAATTTAAGAGACCTTGGCAACACGCTGATCGTTGTGGAACATGACGAGGATACGATGAGGGCGGCGGACTACATTGTGGATATCGGACCGGGAGCCGGCTCACATGGTGGACAAGTGGTTGCGTGCGGCACTGCAGAAGAGATCATGCAGAACCCGGATTCTGTCACAGGGGCATATCTGAGCGGAAGAATCCAGATCCCGGTTCCAAAGGAGCGCAGAAAACCGACAGGCTTTCTAACGATCAAGGGCGCAAGGGAAAATAATTTAAAAAATATCGACGTGGATATTCCGTTGGGCGTTATGACCTGCATTACCGGTGTTTCGGGTTCTGGAAAGAGTTCGCTGACAAATGAGATTTTGTACAAACATCTGGCGAGGGATTTAAACCGTGCAAGGTGCATTCCGGGAGAACATGACGATATCCTTGGACTGGAGCAGCTGGACAAGGTGATTGATATTGACCAGTCTCCGATCGGCAGAACGCCGCGTTCAAATCCGGCGACTTATACCGGTGTCTTCGATATGATCCGCGATCTTTTTGCGGGAACACCGGATGCAAAGGCAAAAGGATATAAAAAAGGACGTTTCAGCTTCAATGTGAAAGGCGGACGATGTGAGGCATGCTCAGGGGATGGAATTATCAAAATTGAGATGCATTTCCTGCCGGATGTCTATGTGCCTTGTGAAGTGTGCGAAGGAAAGCGGTATAACAGAGAAACACTTGAAGTAAAATATAAAGGAAAAAACATTTATGATGTGCTGGATATGACAGTGGAGGAAGCATTGGAGTTCTTTAAGAACGTGCCGTCCATTGAACGCAAGATCCAGACTTTATATGATGTGGGACTTTCCTATGTAAAACTTGGACAGCCATCTACGGAACTGTCCGGTGGTGAAGCACAGCGTATCAAACTTGCAACAGAACTCAGCAAGCGCAGCACAGGTAAGACCATTTACATTTTGGATGAGCCGACAACAGGACTTCATTTCGCAGATGTGCACAAATTGATCGAGATTCTGCGCAGACTTTCAGATGGAGGTAATACCGTAGTCGTCATTGAGCACAATCTGGATGTGATCAAGACTGCTGATTATATCATCGATATGGGACCGGAAGGTGGAGACGGCGGCGGAACTGTGATCGCCAAAGGAACACCGGAGGAAGTTGCCAAAGTGAAAGGATCCTATACCGGACAGTATGTAAAAAAATATCTTAAGAAGTAAATAGCAGGATGTACGCTTAGCGTACATTCTGCTGCAATGGACAGAGATGTGATACACTGCAGATTTGCGGTCGTCATAACAAAAAAGGTGTCTCGCATGAGACACCTTAAAATTTCGGGGAGTGCTCCTCCGATATCCGTAGATATCGAAGAAGCATGAGTTATGAAAAATTATATTAGCCGACTTAATAAGTCATATTAGCTAGTACTATTATAATATAAAAAGAAAATGTGACCATTTTGTGATGAAAAAATAAAAAAAATCTTATGAAGCATCATTTATTAAAAAAATCTTATTTTTCTTGAAAAATAGGATTTTCTGGAAAAAAAACTTTGAAAAATATAACTTTTTGTATATAATAAGATTGTATATGTAAAAATAGGAGTAGTATCGTACTTCTTATTTTAATAGTGCAGAAGAAAAAAGTGATTTTTAATGTATTTCCGTATATCTCATACAGGAAAATATTGACATACATTCCAAACAATTCCAGAAAGGGGAATATCATAATTATGATGAGTACAGATATTGGTATCGATCTGGGTACCGCAAGTATATTAGTATATATCAAGGGCAAAGGGGTTGTATTAAAAGAACCGTCTGTTGTCGCTTTTGACCGTGATACAAATAAAATCAAAGCCATTGGGGAAGAGGCGAGATTAATGCTCGGCAGAACACCGGGTAATATTGTTGCTGTAAGACCACTCCGTCAGGGCGTTATCTCGGATTATACAGTTACGGAGAAGATGATCAAATATTTCATTCAGAAGGCTCTTGGCAAGAAAACATTCCGCAAGCCAAGAATCAGTGTCTGCGTGCCAAGTGGTGTGACAGAGGTTGAGAAGAAAGCCGTTGAGGATGCGACCTATCAGGCAGGAGCAAGAGAGGTTTCTATTATTGAGGAGCCGATCGCAGCAGCTATCGGAGCCGGAATTGATATTGCAAGACCTTGTGGTAATATGATCGTAGATATCGGTGGCGGTACAGCAGATATCGCTGTCATTTCTCTGGGCGGTTCAGTTGTGAGTACTTCAGTCAAGATCGCCGGGGATGATTTTGACGAGGCAATCGTCCGCTATATGAGAAAGAAACACAATCTTCTGATCGGTGAGCGGACCGCAGAGGATATCAAGATTAAGATTGGAACATGTTTCCCATTAGCACAGAATGAGACGATGGATGTGCGTGGACGTAATCTGGTGACAGGTCTTCCAAAGACAGTAACGGTCTCTTCAGAGGAGACAGAGGAAGCGCTGCGCGAGCCTACTTTGCAGATCGTCGAGGCAGTACACTCTGTATTGGAGAAAACTCCACCGGAGCTTGCTGCCGATGTTGCAGACCGCGGTATCGTACTTACCGGCGGCGGTGCATTGCTTCGCGGTCTGGAAGAACTGATCGAGGACAGGACCGGAATCAATACTATGACAGCAGATGATCCAATGACATGTGTTGCGATTGGTACAGGAAAATATGTAGAATTTTTATCTGGAAAACGTGATGACGATTAAGCTAATATTTCTGTCAGATCGACCGAAATACAATATTGGATAAAACGTGACTGACAGGTGGATATACAACGATTGATGCGAGGTGTAATATATGATCAAAGGCTTATATACAGCATATACAGGTATGGTGAATGAACAGAAGAGATTAGATGTTCTCACGAATAATCTGGCAAATGCAGACACAAATGGCTATAAAAAAGAAGGGACAACATCTCAGACGTTTGCGGATGAACTGGCAATTAAGATAAAGGATACCTCTTCTTATGGCCTGAATAAAAAACTTGGTGTGATCAGTATGGGTGTGCACCTTGGTGAGACTTATACCAATTATGATCAGGGAAGTATCAAAGTGACGGACAATGAGACAGATGTGGCATTGGCTGGAAATGGATTTTTTGCAATTGCTTTTACGAATAAAGCAGGGGAAACTTCTGTGAAGTATACAAGAGATGGAGCTTTTACCGTGAATACAGAGGGTTATCTGGTGACAAAGGATGGCGATTATGTGTTGAATCAGGCGGGTGCACAGAATACCGATCCGAATGCAAGGATCCGGTTAAATCCGAATGCGAAGATTACCATTGATGAGTTAGGGAATATTTATCAGAATGACCAGCTTGTTACAAGAATAGGCGTCGTTGATTTTGATGATTATAATTATATTTCCAAGTATGGTGAGAATCTGTATGATCTTGTGGATGGAGGACAGATCACAGCTTCTGATGCAAAGGTGCAGCAGGGGTGTATCGAAGGCTCTAATGTGAACGTTGTGGATGAGATGGTAAAGATGATCACTATCTCAAGAGCTTATCAGGCAGGACAGAAAGTGATCAATACGGTAGACGAGACATTGGACAAGACCGTAAATCAGGTGGGAAAAGTATAATATAAGGTACAGGTGGAGGAAATCAGACTATGATGAGAGCACTTTATACTGCAGCTTCCGGAATGAGAGCGCAGCAGACCAACGTAGATAATATTTCAAATAACATTGCGAATGTCAATACAACAGCATTTAAATCCCAGAAGACAGAGTTTAAATCACTGTTATATCAGACCATTCAGACCAGAACGACAAGTGCAAATGGTGAGGAAAAACCAATCGGAGCGCAGGTGGGACTTGGAACAAGAGTTGCGTCCAACACCACAAGCTATACGCAGGGTGCGCTGCTCGAGGATGAGAGCAAATCTGCTTTTGCAATCGAAGGAAATGGATTCTTTCAGGTGAGAGGGGCAGATGGGACAACTTACTATACCAGAAATGGTAATTTTAACTGGAGTATTGGTCCGACAGGAACAACCCTTACCAATACCGATGGATATCCGGTTCTGGATTCCAATGGAAACACCATTGTTCTTCCGAATAATGTCAATTCTGAGAAGGCGGTAGTGACAACGGATGGTCAGGTTGGCTATTATAACAATGCGGGTGCTTATGTAAGTATGAACCGGACAATTGGCCTCAGCCAGTTTAACAATCCTGCAGGCTTGGAAAAAGCAGGATCTAATCTTTTGAGAGCGACAAATGCATCCGGGGCAGCACTTAATGAAGCAACCAATGCGAACCTCACAAGAAGTAAAATCCATCAGGGTTATCTGGAAGGCTCAAATGTACAGGTAGCAGATGAGATGGTAAATCTGATCGTGGCACAGCGTGCATATCAGTTAAACTCAAAAGCGATCACAACATCCGATGATATGTTAGAGCAGGCAAATAACCTGAAACGTTAGTTTTTTACATTCTACAGGAGGCTGAAAAAATATGAGTATGTCAATTGACAGCATGGCATCCATGCTGAATACGACCAATACAGATGCAACAACCAATTACAATGCCAATGCATTGAAAAAATCATTAAACGGTGTATCTTCCGACACATCTGCGGATGAACTGATGCAGGTTTGCAAAGATTTTGAATCTTATTTCGTAGAAGAAGTCATAAAAGAGGTAAAAAAGAATTTACTCCCGGATGATGAGGAGAAAGATGCATCATTATCCACAATGACAGATTATACGATGGATTTTGCAGTGGAAAAGATTGCAGACGAACTCATTGATCAGGTTGGTGGTAACTTTACACAGTCATTGTATGAGCAGATGAAACGTAATTATAATATTGATTGATCAGAGTACATAGAACGATACCATTCATAGCAGGACTCAGACAGTGTCTGGTATGAATGACAGAAATTAAGAATCACAGGCTGTCGCTTTAAGAGATTATTTCTTAATGCGGCAGCTTTTTACTTTACGAATCATTTGGTTTCAGATAGAAAGAAATGGATTAGAAAGTTATGGAGAAATTAGCAGGATATGTGGAGCATATCATATACCGCAATACGGACAATGGTTATACAGTACTCAATCTGGTGAGCGGCGAGGATGAGATCACCTGTGTCGGCATTTTTTCGACGATCGCAGAAGGGGAAAATATTGAGGCGACTGGCGATTATACCGATCATCCGACGTATGGCACACAATTTAAAGTGGTGAGCTTTGAAGAGAAGGCGCCGGAAGATCAGGAGGCGATCGAACGCTACCTTGGATCGGGTGCGATCAAGGGAATCGGGCTTGCAATGGCAGCCCGTATTGTGCGGAGGTTTAGGGAAGATACATTCCGGATCATTGAGGAAGAACCGGAGCGGCTTGCGGAAGTAAAAGGAATCAGCGAGCGGAAGGCAATGGAGATTGCAAGTCAGGTAAATGAAAAGCGAGACCTGCGGCAGGCGATGATCTTTTTACAGCAGTTTGGAATTACTATGAATCTTGCGGTAAAAATTTATAATAAATATGGACAGGAAGTGTATGGAATCTTAAAAGAGAATCCGTACCGGCTGGCAGATGATATCGAGGGAGTTGGTTTCCGGACAGCGGACGATATTGCAGCAAAGGCAGGAATACGGACGGATTCTGATTTCCGTGTGCGAAGCGGTATATTGTATACACTGCTTCAGGCGTCCGGTGAGGGGCATACCTTTTTGCCACAGGAGGAACTGACAGCAAAAACAAGTGAATTGTTGGGAATCGACAAAGATATCATCGAAAAAAATTATATGGATCTGTCAATTGAACGGAAAATCATTATGAAGCAGTCGGGAGAGCAGACGCAGATTTATTCAGCTTCTTTTTATTATATGGAAGCAAATACGGCAACAATGCTCCGGGAACTGGATATTGCCTATGATGTGGCAGATGCAGAGATAGAGCAGCGGATCCATAACATTGAGAAACAGACAGGAATGCAGTTGGATGAACATCAGGTGCAGGCGGTAAAAGAGGCGGTACGAAACGGTCTTTTGGTCATCACAGGTGGTCCGGGTACAGGTAAGACAACTACGATCAATACGATCATCCGATATTTTGAGATGGAAGGCATGGACATTTTTCTGGCAGCGCCAACAGGACGTGCCGCAAAAAGAATGAGTGAGACAACCGGATTTGAAGCGCGGACGATTCACCGCATGCTGGAATTAAATGGTGGTATGGAAGGAAGTGCCGGATTTGAACGTAATGAAACGAATCCATTGGAAACAGACCTTGTGATTATTGATGAGATGTCAATGGTTGACATAACACTGATGAATTCTCTTTTAAAAGCGATCGCACCGGGAACCAGACTGATCCTTGTAGGAGATATCAACCAGCTTCCAAGTGTCGGACCGGGAAGCGTGTTAAAGGACATCATCCAGTCGGAAGCATTTAATGTGGTTATGCTGACAAAAATTTTCCGTCAGGCGTCGACAAGTGACATCATTGTGAATGCACATAAGATCAATCGTGGGGAAGAGGTTTCCCTGGATAATAAAAGCATGGATTTCTTTTTTCTGAAGCGATATGAGGCAGATATCATCATCAATGTGGTACTTCAGTTAGTAAAGCAGAAAATGCCGAAATTCGTGGATGCAACACCGTATGATATTCAGGTGCTTACACCTATGCGGAAAGGTCTTCTGGGGGTGGAACGACTGAATGGGATCCTCCAGCAGTATCTCAATCCGCCGGATAAATCAAAGCGGGAAAAAGAGCATGGCGATATGGTATTCCGTGAGGGTGATAAAGTCATGCAGACCAAGAACAACTATCAATTGGAGTGGGAAATCCGCACGAAATTTGGTCTCACTGTGGATAAAGGAATGGGAATCTTCAACGGTGATATGGGAATCATTACAGAGATCAATGATTTTGCAGAGACGATGACCGTGGAATTTGACGAGGGAAGAAAAGTAGAGTATTCTTACAAGCTTCTGGATGAGCTGGAACTTGCCTACGCCATTACCATTCATAAATCACAGGGAAGCGAATATCCGGCTGTTGTGATCCCTCTGCTCAGTGGACCATCAATGCTTATGAACCGGAATCTGTTATATACGGCTGTGACGAGGGCAAGAAAATGCGTCACACTCGTTGGAAATGATACAACCTTCAATCAGATGATCCAGAACACGTCACAGCAGAAACGCTATAGTGGACTGTGCGACCGCATCCGTGAAAGCGTGTTGTAAACCGGAGTTTAACGGACGTAGTGTTGCAGATTCTGCGGTGCTTTCTTAGGGCTTGAAGGGCAGATATAAGTGACCTCTCACAAGTCGTGATCTTATAGGTTTATGAAAAGAAAAACGG
>ENA-OPWL01000849-OPWL01000849.1-human-gut-metagenome-genome-assembly--contig:-NODE-849-length-13866-cov-3.687061_pt1 | contig 13866 bp, 6 predicted proteins | sample MGYA00241508_ERZ502008 | MGnify/ENA primary metagenome ERZ502008 (study PRJEB25962, sample SAMEA2043046) | human gut metagenome | biome: human gut; feature: human-associated habitat; material: faeces... | reverse complement strand
TTTGCCCTTACAGGGCGACAGATTTGCGTCCAAAATAACCCAGGGCGTTGCCCTGGGCTAAGAGCTTCTGCCCTTTCAGGGCGTGTGGGGAAAAACTTGCGAAACTTCTACTTCTAATATAAAAGCCCGTCTGCTAATATAAAAGCCTGTCTACAGGAAAAAAGCCGACAGCAACCAGCCATCGGCCTGTTTCATCAAAGACTGCGGTGGTACATCTTCCTGATTTCTTCGTTTATGAAATCTTGAAAATCAGGACTGTCGATAATCTCGATATGGCTGTACAGTCCCAAGACAAAACGGGCAATACCCAAGTAGCTTGCCACATCCATAGACAACAGCCAGTACTTGGGAGTTTTTCCTTCATTATTATCGGTTTCATCGGGCAATTCAACGATGAATTCGGCTGATTTGGGATATTCCTCAATCATCAGACTATATGCCAGACGGTCGAGTTTCAACCTGACAGGCAACCGCTCATCACCACTAAACATAAAGAGATCGGTAAACATCTGGCGGTGCTTGGCCTCGTTGCCCCACTCCAGATCGAGCAGGACAACATTGCCCATACGCGACACCTTGAACGTCTTGTTCATCTTGGAACTAAGTTCATAGCAGCGCACATCATTATTGTTGTTCATCATAAGGAAAGGCTCCACCACCCGGTCGGTACAACTCTTGCTGTGAGGCGAGGAATAACCTTCTATCTTGACAAGCCGATGACGCTTGATAGCATCGTAGAGCACGCCGACATGATGGGCAGCCTGCTCGCGCAACTGAGGATTGGCAAGGATGTTGAGGTCATAGAAACGATCCAACTTACGGCGCAGTCGCTCCACGATGGCATTATTGTCTTCCACCTTATTTAATATAGAGAGCATGGTGAGGGCTTCCTCCTCGGTGAAGTTGATGGTTTCGAAGAGATGCTTGAAGAATGGCGACTCCCTGTCAAGACTGTATATCCTGCCATTCTTCTCCACCTTGAAGCCCCAGTCGCGGAAACTCTCCAAATAATAATACAGCATACGTCGCGAAATGCCCGCACGCTCGCAAAGAGTATCCACATCATAACGATGGTTCTCGGTAAGGAGAAGCATCAGGTTCATTTCTTTTTCCAGTTTGTCGTGTCGCATAAAGCCTGAATGTGATAAGTTGATGAGTCGGCAAGAGGCTGAAGACTGCTTTTTATGTTAATAGAGCTTAACAGCCACTCACTTTTAACATAAGAACTCAGAAAGTGAACATATATTGCACAAAAGCCTCCTAATTTTGCCCTCAGAAACAAAGAAAGACCTATAAAAAGGCTTTCATACAGTAAGAAAACAATTAAAATAAATAAGGAATTATGGAAAAGAATATCACATTGGGCACTTCAGCCGACATCAACTTCGTAGTAAACAGCATCAGCAACGGCAGCAAGAGCGTAATAGACGGCAGCAAGAACCTGATAAGCAGTATCAAGAGTTTGCTGCAAAGCTGCAAACAACCCATAGAATGGCTGCAAAGCTACTATTCCATCATCATGGAAAAGGAAGTGAGCATGAAGCAGACCCTCCTCCTCATCGCCACTCAGTTTACATTCGTACTGGGCATCCTGCCTGCCGACATCAACCTCGCATTAAGAGCCGCTTTCTTGGGCAGTTTCGCCTTCTGCCTGCATCTGTGCAAGAAGAGTTTTCAATAAGAAAAGGAGCCTAAGAACTACATCCTGGCTCCTTCTGTTTCTCTCTCCTAATGACTCAGGAAATATAAATGATTTCATTAACCGTCACTTAATCCTTGAACTCAAGTGAAAGCTCGCCCGAGCCCAAGAGATTGTAACTCATGCGGTGATAAGGCGTAACCCCATACTCCCTGATGGCTGCCCGGTGCTTCTTGGTGGGATAGCCCTTGTTGCTCTTCCAGTCGTACTGAGGATATTCCTCGGCAAGGGCATCCATATAGTCGTCACGATAGGTCTTGGCCAGAATGCTTGCTGCAGCTATCGCCATATACTTGCCGTCGCCTTTCACTATCGTGGTATGAGGCAGATCATGGTATGGTTTGAAACGATTGCCATCCACAATAATAGCCTCTGGACGAACCTTGAGCTGATCGAGTGCCCTGTGCATCGCCAAGATACTGGCATTGAGGATATTGATCTTATCTATCTCCTCGGGAGTAACGATTCCTACAGCCCATGCCACGGCATCACGCTCTATCTGCACGCGAAGAGCCTTGCGCCTCTTGTCTGTAAGCTGCTTGCTGTCGTTGAGTGCTTCATTCTGATAACCAGGAGGCAGAATGACAGCAGCCGCATAGACACTGCCAGCCAGACAACCACGACCAGCCTCATCGCAGCCGGCCTCTATAAGGTCCTTATAATAATGACTTTCCAACATCTTCTAAATGGTGTTTTACTGAATAATAAAAACTATTTGATGCAAAAGTAGCACAAATATCCGACTCATGCAAATCTTGATGGATGATTTTTAAGGATTACGTATGAAACTATAGGATAATAAAGCGATGGGATCAGTAACTTTGCATCAAAACTAATCAAAACCCATTATGAAACAAACGATTTGCATTCTTTTATCAGCTATCGCTATCTCGCTCGGCTGCTCAGCCAAGAAGCAGACGAGCACTTTCCCCGACGGCACACCTATCTCTTCATGGTTTGCCGACACCACTGGTGTGGAACTGAAGGACATGGGCAAGCCCTACATCATTACCGATTATGGAGTGGTAAATGACTCAACCATCATTCAGACCCAGAAGATTCAGGAAGTCATAGACCGTTGTCATGCCAATGGTGGCGGAGTCATCGTGGTGCCTGCAGGCACTTATCTTACAGGCTCACTATTCTTCAAGCCAGGCTGCAACCTGTATTTGGAAGAGAACGCCACACTGAAAGGAAGCGATGCCATCACCCATTATCAGATAGTGAAGACTCGACTGGAAGGTCAGACCTTAGACTATTTTGCAGCACTCATCAATGCCGATCATCACGATGGTTTCACCATTGCAGGCAAGGGAACCCTCAACGGCAACGGACATAAATTCTACGATGAGTTCTGGCTGCGCCGAAAAGTCATCAAGAAGTGTACCAACTTGGAGGCTCTCCGCCCAAGACTGGTCTACATCTCCAACTCCAACGACGTGAAGGTAAGCGGCATCAGAATGGTGAACTCTGGTTTCTGGACCAACCATCTGTATAAGTGCAAGCGCGTGAAATACCTCAACCTGTATATCTACGCACCGACAAGCGGCTATCCTAAAGGTCCCAGCACCGACGCCATAGACATCGATGGATGCGAGGATATGCTGATAAGAGGCTGTTGGGTAAACGTGAACGACGACGGTGTGTGTCTGAAAGGCGGCAAGGGAACCTTCGTAGACAAGGACAGCACCAATGCTCCCTGCCGCAACGTCATCGTAGAGAACTGCTATTTCAAGAAAGCCGGTGGAGGTGTCACCTTCGGAAGCGAGTGCTATGATGCCAAGAATGTGATTATAAGAGACTGCCAGTTCAACGGAACCAGCAACATTCTGCTCTTCAAGATGCGCCCCGACACACCACAGAGATACGAGGATGTACTGGCAGAAAACTGCACAGGAGTAGTTACCTTCGGCATCAGAACCCGTATTTGGACCCAGTTCTACGACAAGAAAGACAGAGACGACATGCCCCGTTCAGTCATCAACAACGTGAAGATGAAGAATATCAAGGTGAAGAGCACCAAACAGTTCTACACAATGATACCTTCAGAAAACTACGACTTGGGTAGTTTCTCGTTCGAAAACATCGATGTCACCGACCCTGTAGGAATTATGGACACATCGGTATTGGGCAGTTGCAAGCTCAACAAAGTAAAACTTAATGGTAAAGCCATCAAGTAGTTCTTTTTTAAAAAGAAGGAGTTAAAGGAGTTAAGAAGTTAAAGGAGTTAAGACAACAGTCTATTTGGATAAGACGCAGGACATTAGTCCCTTACCTACAGAAATAGACGTTACCCACTAAGCATTTGTCTTAACTCCTTTAACTTCTTAACTCCTTTAACTCCTGAAAAAATCTCCTGAAGAAAATCTCCTAAAGAAACATTCTCAAAGAAGCCCCCTTAACTTCTGTACTGCGATGGCGGCATACCAAACTGCTCCTTGAAGCACTTGCTGAAGTAGTACGGATTGTCGAAACCTACAGCATAAGCCACCTCCGACACATTCTTCTCGCCCTCCTTCAACAGTTCGGCGGCTTTTCTCAGTCGGATGACACGGATATACTCATTAGGTGTATAACCCGTAGTTCCCCTTACCTTTTTATAGAAGATGGTGCGTCCCAAGTGCAACAGTCCTGCCACCTTGTCGACAGAAAGATCTTGTTCGCCAAGGCGAGAATAGACGATACTGTCAAGACGCTTGACAAACAAGCTGTCCTGCTCGTTGCTGAGCATGGCAGAACGAATCTCCTGAGGCTCCTTGCCAAACTTCTGACGAAGTATCTCACGCTGGTTGAGCAACTGCAGAATGCGAGCCATGAGCAACTGCGGGCTGAACGGCTTGGTAATGTAAGCATCGGCTCCCGACTCTGTTCCTTCGAGCACATTCTCGTCAGTACTGAGGGCTGTGAGGAGAATGATGGGGATATGACTCGTCTCAAAACTGTTCTTTAGACGTTTAGTAAGCTCGAAACCATTCATTCCAGGCATCATCACGTCGCTTACTATCAAGTCGACATCCAACTCCTTTGCCATGGCAATACCCGCCTTGCCATCCGAAGCCACCTTCAGGTCGAAACAGCTCTCCAGTTCAGAGAGCAGGAACTCACGTACATCGTTGTCGTCTTCTATCAGAAGAATGGTACGACGGTTGAGCGGAGCAGATGGTGCAGAAGGCACAGCATCAGTTGTTTTTTCTTCCTGTCCGTCCCGTTGCTTTGCCAAATCGGCCTTCAGGATAGGGCTGTCCTTTACCAAGAAGTCGGAAGCCTCGTAGCAGTCTTTCTGCAGAGGTATCGTGACCACAAAGACCGAACCTCCGCCCTCGTTCTCCTGATAAGTTATCTCGCCATGATGCGTCCTCACAAGTTCATGGGTAAGATGGAGTCCTATGCCAAAGCTCTCGCCCGTATAACTGCTCTGCATGAATCGGCTGAAGAGCTGTTCTCGCTTCTCCTGCGGAATGCCCACTCCCGTGTCAGCCACACGAATGGTCATCACATCCGTGAAAGAGAGGCTTACAGAGATGGTTCCCTTGGCAGGGGTGTACTTGAAGGCGTTGGACAAAAGATTGAACACCACCTTGTCTATCATCTGCTGGTCGAGAAACATCGCATGTGCCGGCTCCGACGACTCGAAACTGTAAGCTATCTCCTTCGACTCGGCTGCATCGTCGAACATACGGCAGATGCCCTTGACAAACATCACGGCATCAGTCTCCTGCAAGGACAACTTCAGCTTGCCTGCCTGCATCTTACGGAACTCCAAGAGTTGGTCGATGAGTCGCAACATGCGCTGCACGCTCTTGTCCATCACCCGTATAGTCTTCTCCAACTCTGTCTGCCAGCGGTTGGCTTTCATGATGCGCTTCTCCTTCTCGAGCGAGCCCTGCATCAGGGTGAGAGGAGTACGGAACTCATGAGCTATATTGGTGAAGAAAACCAACTTGTAGCGAGTGAGTTCCTGCTCAAGACGGATTCGGTTGCGAAGCACATTCTTGTCGTGCACAATCTTCACCACCAAGATGATGACACCCAGGACAAGCAGCACATAAATCATTATCGCCCAGGACGTAAGATAGAAAGGAGGCTTGATGCGAATAACCAATGTACTCTCCTTACCCCAGGTGCCATCCGACGTACATGCCTTGACATGCAGAAGATACTTGCCAGCTGGCAGTTTCTGATAAGCCGCCCAGGGCGTGGACGAAGGTTGGCTCCATGCCTGATCGAAGCCTTCCAGACGGTAGGTGTACTTCACATTGCGCACATCGGAATAGTCGAGTGTAGAGAAATGTATGTTGGGCGAACGCTGCTCATAGGTCAGCGTTATCTCATCTGAATAAGGATAAGAGGTGAAGACGACATCGGTGAGCCCGCTGACATGACTAAGACGTGAAGGCTGGATAATGGTAAGACCATAGTTGCCACCCAGCACCACTCTGCCGTCATCAAGACATACTGCCGAGTTCTCATTATATACATTGCCCATAGGGTTGCGTGAGAACATATAGTTTTCAAACGACTTCTTGCGGGCATTCCAGGCTGTCACTCCCTGCTGGGTAGAAATCCAAAGATTGCCATCAGGTGTGTCCACCACCGACTGAACCAAATTGTTGACCAGTCCATTCGAGGTATTGAAGACATGGAACTTAGGCTCTGTCTCACCATCACCCGGCTCTACCTGTACCAGTCCATCACCCGATGCTGAGAGCCATAGTCGTCCCTGTCTGTCGACAATTACATCGCGTATTTCATAATCACGCACGTAAGTCTTATATCGGCTGGCATCCTTCACAAACTCATCGACAGGAATACGGATAAGACCTCCCGATGTTCCGCACCAAAGCACGCCATGCTTGTCTATCACCATGCATCTCACCTCGTTGAGCCCCACGCTGTCGGCAAAGAATGTCTTCACACCATAGCCATCCTTACGTGGATAGACAAGGCTCAATCCCTTGCCAAAGGTTCCTATCCACATGCGATGTTTGGCATCGGAAGCCATACAGAACACGTTCCTGTCCTTAAAGTCGAGTCCTTTTGCTCCATAGATTCCCTTGCCACGGGTGCCTATCCAGGTTTCACCATTAGGCATCTGGACTATACCATAAACATTCGAGTCGAAGTGGCTCTTGCCCAACACCTGGCTCATGTCGGCACTATAGTGGTAAAGACTTCCCGCACGGGTGCCCACCATGACTGTGCCGTCATTCATTTTCTTCACCATCCGAACGACATTCGAAAAGTCCATATTGCCCTCGCCATTAGGATAAATGCGTTCCACACCCTTGTCCATCACCTGGATGTGCGACACGCCTCCGTATTCTGAGCTTACCCACACTCCATCGTGACGGTCGGCAATAATGCCGAGAAGATAGTTGGAGGCTATAGGCGACTCTCCCAACTTGTCTGCCACGAAATGCTGGCTTTGGGTCAGGTCCTGATTGAACACAAAAAGTCCCTTGCCATAGGTGGAAATCCAGATGAGTCCATGATTGTCCTCTACAATATGAAATCGCTCATGGTCGATATAATTGGTGGTTTGCTGAGGGAAGAGACTCAGGGGTACGAGCTTGTCCTGTCTTACCAAGCGCAGCACGCCCGTCTTGTTGTATATCCACTTTCTGCCTTTGTTGTCAGTCAACACCCTGCCATTGGGGATAAGCCATTCACCCTCACATTCCGCAACCTCTCCCGTACGCACATCGATAGAGAAAGAGCGGCGGTTGGTAAAAAGTATCCATCTGTTGCCCATGAGCAAATCGCCGGTAGCTACCTCACCGTCAACATAGGCTACATGGGAAAATCGCTGCAGCTTGCCTTGTCGAAGAACATAGACATCGCCCTTCTCCGAAACCATCAGCATCTTATGATGGAAGGGGCGCGTACGCGACATTCTCATGCCCTTGGCCATGCAGGACAGGCGACCTTCGGAATAAAGGAAAACCTTGTCCGTAGTACAAAGCACCACATTGTCTTTGTCCAGACTGTCTATCAAGGGGACTTGGGAAGAACCTATTTCTGCCTGGGCAAACCTACGTGTCAAGAAAGAACCACTGCGATAGTCTACCAACATGGCTCCATCTTTGGCTCCCCAAAGCCAGAACATTCCGTCACAGACCAGCTTCCACTTTGTGAAATGAAGCTTCTCTACTTCCTGACAGTACTTCTCCTCCTTGCCGTCCACCATATTCAGGCAAGTTAATCTCTCAGAAGAAGAATACACCCACAACTTCTTATAGGTAACATCCTCCAAAGCCTTCTTCGTACGACCGATTAAAGCAGAGACGCCAGTACTGTCGCTGTCAAAATAGGTTGTTACCACGTTACCGTCGTAGCGGGCAAGTCCATTATACGTGGAAAACCACAGAAAGCCCTTCTGGTCCTGTTGCATATCGCTGACGACATTAGAGGGCAATCCTTCCTGAATGGTTACCCTCTTCGCCTTCACCTCTATGGGAAGGGAAAGTATCTCGGCATGCTTCTCCACCGCTATCTGTGCCATAGGCTCCGTGCCAACGCCACGCTTTCCGCCATCATGGCAGGAACTGGCGAACAAGGCAAAAGCCGCCGCCATAAGAAAATTAATGTATCTCATTATTCAGATTAGTTCTTTACACGGTGCAAAGATACGCCAAATACTTGGAAAAACCACATCTCCCTACCACAAAAATCACTTCACCCTACCACAAAACCAGGGAAAACCTATCACAAAGTTCATGGAAGACTGCTCCCAAGTATGAGACACTACCTATATTTAGTCAAATATAAGCTATATTTCATTAGTTGTGACTTATATTTAGTTAAATAAGGGTTAGGCGAAGCAGTTGGAAGCAGACTTCTCGGAAGTTTGTCTCTATAAGAGAAAAGATGAAGAACCTGCTCAACAAGGGCAAAGGTCTTTTCAACCTGCTGAAATAACCCCATTCATACCATACGAAAAGGGACGAGCTCATCGCGAGTTCGTCCCTTTTTACTAAAAATAATTCTTATTTACCGAAATGTATGTACTGTACTAAAAACAATCTTTACTTGTAAGCTGGATGCTGCTGACCCTCAAGACCTGCATTTACATCAAGAATCTTAGAGGTGTTGAACGGCATCAGCTCTGTCATGTTCTTTTGCAAGCCATAGAATACACCAGAATTACCTGTAATCCAGGCATTGTTACTCGACACTCCAGTTACGTCCTCTACACACAGGTTACCCTTCTGCTTGATAGAAACGATACTGAACATATTAAGGATGGTGTAAGAATGCTCTACAGCACCTTCTGGCTTGTTAACAGCACTATAAAGCTTGCCATCCTTTTCATAGAGCTTCACATCCTTAAGTGAACCCTTGCTACTTGAGTTCAAAATCTTCAGAGTCTTGATCTGGTCGGCAGAAAGACCCAAAGCCTCAACATCAGCCTGTGAAAGGTCGATATAGCTCAATGCGATGGTAGGATCCTCAAACTTAGGGGTGGTAGAGAGATAGTAAGCACGATAAACTGGTACGTTGGCAAATTCACCATCACGCTTTGCCAAGTTTACCAAGCGCTGCTTCTCTGCCATCAGCATCTCATACTGCTTTCCCCAACGAGTAAGGTCGGTACGACGCAGACCCTCATTGGAAAGCTCGAGCTTACGCTCCTTCTGAATAAAGGTGAGGAAATCATCATGGTTGGTAGGGATTCCTGCTGCAGCCTTAGCCTCATTGCCACGGAAGGCACGCTTGCGGACTTCCTTCACAGCATTGATGGCCTCCTGAGTAGGACCATTATTCACCTCGTTCAGAGCTTCAGCATACATCAACAATACGTCGGCATAGCGAAGCAATGGGAAATTGATGTTACGCTTACTGTTGGTTGCGCCCATCTCCTTCTTCCAGTTGATGCGGTACTTGCCCACACCCATACCATTATAAGTATTCATCTGATACTTATTGCCCTTGGCACTAAGCACGATGCCGTAGTTGCAGACAGACACATCACGACGCTGGTCATCCTTGTCATAATCGAAGAAAAGAGTTGGGTAAGCCATCATCTGTGAGCCACCCTTACCCATACCGCCTTCAGAGTTGTCGTTTCCTGAAGTTGGGATACCATTGACATAACCTGTTCTTACATCGGTAGCATTCTCGCCATACCAACCATACTCCAACATGGTTTCCTTGTTGTAAGTCTGGTTGCCCAAATCTCTGAACAACTGGTCGTAGTTGTCGAGCAAGCCATTCTGACGCTTTTCGATAACAGCCTTGCAGGCATCAGCTGCAATCTGATAAAGTTCCTTCACACGTGCAGCATCGTCACGGCGTGCGATGTGAAGAGTAGAAGCATCGTAGGTGTTGAGGTCCCAACGCAGAGAGTAGCCAGCAGCATAGAGAGCCACACGGGCCAAGATGCCATAAGCAGAGTTCTTGCAGAAACGCTCAGGTGTAGAAGGAGCATTGGCCTCACCCTGCCATGGCAGGAGCTCTACAGCCTTCTGCAAATCGGCAATGCACTGATCGTAGATTACATCACGGTCGGTACGTGAAGAAGTGAAGGTTGTCAACTCAGATGTTGGAACTGTTGTGAAAGGAACGTCGCCATAGAAGCGAATCAGATTCCAGTAAGCATAGGCACGGATGGCCAACGCCTCACCAAGAAGCGCATTCACCTTACCCTTCTCGCTCTCAGAAACGCTCATACCGGGCAACTTCTGAATACAAACGTTAGCATACTCGATGGCTGCATACATAGAAGTATATGTATTGCTGAGCATACCTGTGACGTTGGTAAAGTTATAGTTGGAAACGTCATACTTAGAGTTGCTCTCTGTTGAGGCACACTCGTCTGTACCCTCAAGCAGCTGATAGCCCAGCTCCTGAGTATGGAGGCTGGCATAAGCACCCACTGTGGCAAGTTCTGCACGGGATACTGTCTCAAAGACAGAACCGCTGTCGGCAGATGACTCAGATGGCATATCCAACCAGTCCTGGCAAGATGTCATGGTCAAAGCTATGGCCGTAACACCTAATATATTTAATATCTTATTCATATATTACTCTTGTTAGAATGAATTGATTAGAATGTTAAGTTTACACCTACTACCCAGCTCTTAGCACGTGGGTAAGAAGAATTGTCCACACCTGGAGTCAGGGCACTTCCTGAAGCAGAAACCTCTGGGTCATAGCCTGAGTAACCTGTAATAGTGCAGATATTGTTCATCGTCGCATAGACACGAGCCTTCTGCAAGTAGATCTTCTTCAACCATGTCTTAGGGAATGTATAACCCAAAGTGATGGTGTTCAGACGAAGGAATGAACCATTCTCGATATAATAGCTGCTATGATCGGAGATGGCATACTTGTTATTGGAAGAAATATTCCACATACGGCTGCCATTGTCCTCACCAGGGTTCAACTCTGCCAAACGAGCCAAGTTGGTTGTTTCCTTACCTGTGAGTGGATCGATGAGGGTGTAACGGTTAGCCATGTCTGAGATGGTGTTCTGGTTGGCCAGGTAAGGACCAACGAAACGCTGAGTACTCATGTTGAACACATCGTTGCCTACCGAGAAGTTCATAAAGACGGTCAGGTCGAATCCCTTATAGGTAAAGGTATTGTTCCAACCTCCTGTAAAGTCAGGAGCTGCATTACCAATAACGGTACGGTCGTTAACACTCCATACAGGGTTACCATTCTTATCTGTTTCACCTGCAAATGTCTTATACTTCACATCACCTGGTTTCACAGCCTTGCGGTCGAAACCTTTCAGGCTGGCAATACCATCCTTCAACTTGTAAGTTCCATCCTCGTTCTGTATGAAGTCGGATGTAGTGTAAAGGCCATCATATACCAGACCATAGAACTGACCGAGAGGCTTTCCTTTCTCAATCTTGAAGCCCATACGAGACTCGTAATCCTGGATAAAGTAGTCTGACTCACTGCTGCCACCATAGATATCGAGCACCTTAGAGCGGTTGAAAGCTACATTGAAGTCTGTTGACCATGTGAAGTCCTTGGTACGAACAGGTGTTGCATTGATCACAATTTCCACACCACGGTTGCGAATAGAACCTACATTCTGATACTGTGTTGTATAACCTGTAGAAGAAGGAATCTGGTTCTTGATAAGCAGGTTCTTAGAGGTATTGTTGTACCAGTCGATACCTACATTGAGGCGGCTGCCAAATACCGAAACGTCAAGACCTACGTTGACAGTCTCTGTCTTCTCCCACTTGAGGTCCTTATTTCCAAGAGTCTTACCTGGTACATAAGTGATATAATCCTTACCGCCAATGCCATAATGGCCAGAACCGTAAGAAGTAGCATACATATTGTCGTCGATATTATCGTTACCGGCCGTACCATAACCTACACGGAGCTTCAAGTTGTCGAAGATATCCTTCAAACCTTCCATGAATGGTTCCTCTGAAATACGCCATGCAGCAGATGCAGATGGGAAGTAACCCCACTGGTTGCCCTTGGCAAACTTAGAAGAACCGTCACCACGAAGTGTGGCATTCACGAGATAACGGTCCAGATAGTTGTAAGATACACGGGTGAACCAAGACACACGACCACGACGGCTCTTACCTGATTTCCATACAGCAGGAATACCCATGCTGACATCATTCAAACCGAAGTTTCCATCAGAAAACTCACGATACTCGTTTTCGAGCTTCATGGTCTCCCAGTAAGTAGTCTCCTGACCGAGCAATGCAGAGAAGTGATGATCCTTGTTGAGGTCGAAAGAATAGTTCAATGTATTGGTAATCTGCCACTGGTAAGCCTCTGCATTGTTGCGCTTGCCATAACCATAAGGGCTCTTGTTGGCAGCAGCTGTCTTGGTAGAGCCATTGTCCCAATAGTCGGTACGAGTCTGCTTCCACTGATAGCTACCTGCAGTACGCCAGGTCAGATTCTTGATAATATCAAACTCAATACCTGCATTCACTGTAGCAAGACGAGTAAACTTCTCGTTTGTAATAGCGTTATTGGTAAGAATTGGGTTGTTAGAGTCGTAGTTGTTACTACCAGGGATGGCATCGAAAGCATCTGTGAGGTCTTCGCCAAGCATCTGCTCGTTGGTAAAGCGAATACCACCTGTTACAGGCTGAAGAATCGTCTGCTTCAATGTACCACCAAGAGAGCCACCACCTTCGAGCTTAGTCATCTGCAAAGCAGAAGAGAAGTCGAAGCGTACGCCCTTCCAGAGTTCGTGATTGATCTTGGCACGGACACTGTTCTTATAGTAACCATGCTTTGCCATGATACCATCCTCGCCAGTGTAGTTGTAGCTGAGCATATACTTTGTCTTCTCGCTACCACCAGAGATATTGATATTATGTGTCTGAGCCACACCAGTAGATCCGAACACCTCGTCCTGCCAGTCGATACCGGCACGGTTGCCATATTCGCTTGCTATACGGTCATAAGCGCCTGTATAGAAGTCGGCATCACTTACGCTGCCACCAAAAAGGCTTGCGAAAGCATCCTCGTTGCCACGAAGAGTCTGGAACTCATACTGATACTTCACGTAATCCTGAACGCCAAGCAGGTCGAGCTTCTTGCCAAGACGCTGGAAACTAACATAACCATTGTAAGAAACCTCAGTCTTACCGGCCTTACCGCTCTTGGTAGTAATAAGGATTACACCATTGGCACCAGCAGCACCATAAATAGCTGTAGCAGAAGCATCCTTCATCACGTCGATGGTCTCGATATCGTTGATATCCACATTTCTCAAACCATCTTCCATCTGGAAACCATCCACGATGTAGAGTGGCTTGGTACTCTGTGTGATAGACGTACCACCACGTACTGTAATGTTGATATCGGCACCTGGCGCACCACTCTGGGTAATGATGTTCACACCGGCAGCCTTACCTGTCAAAGCCTGAGCGGCAGAAGTAGCAGGTATATTGGCAAGATCCTTACCGCTGACTGAAGCTGTAGCGGCAGTCAGGTCTCTTTTCTTTACCTTTGCATAACCAATAGAAACAACCTCGTCGAGCATCTGAGCCTCAGGCTCGAGCTGTACATTAATCTGTGTACGGCCCTTGATGTCTACTGTCTTTGTCTTGTAACCTACATAAGAAATAACCAAAGACTTGGCAGATGAAGGAACGGTCAGCTTAAAGTTACCATCCACGTCGGTAACGGTGCCTGTATTACCTGGCACAACCTTTACCGTCGCACCG
>ENA-OPWL01000848-OPWL01000848.1-human-gut-metagenome-genome-assembly--contig:-NODE-848-length-13869-cov-9.241494_pt1 | contig 13869 bp, 9 predicted proteins | sample MGYA00241508_ERZ502008 | MGnify/ENA primary metagenome ERZ502008 (study PRJEB25962, sample SAMEA2043046) | human gut metagenome | biome: human gut; feature: human-associated habitat; material: faeces... | reverse complement strand
CCTTATGTCTCTTGAGGCCACCCGGACGATAGTCCGTGGCCGTCAGCCGCGCAGCGGCCTTATATGTTTTTTATGTAGCTTATGTTCTTATGTTCCCGCGGTAAGCGGCAAACACGAGCGTTATCTTATGTTCTTATGTCCTTATGTTCTTCTGTTTACCGCGTTAGCGGCTAACACATGCGCCTAACAACTAACAAGTAATGCAAAAGTGCCTGCACCCTGCACTTTTTGCATTTAACAATCTGAATATCAGAGGATTACGCAGTGTATGCACACCTGCACTATGCCTACACTTTACCTGCACTGCACTTGCACTGCACCTACACAGTGCTTGCACTTGTCTGCACTTACACCACTGCTACATATCACAACATAGGCAGGTAGAAAGAGCTTTCGGAGCAACCGAATATTCTACCTCCCCATACACATACACCGCCATGGCACAACTGTAAACACTACTACGCCAGGGTGTGCAAGCATCTTGTGCAGGCAGGTGTGTACACAAAAACGACTACTGCCTACACACGCGAAAGCATTGACTACCAACGCGTTACGACAAAAAGTGCAAGGTGCAGGCAAAATCACCAAACAAATATTTAGGGCTGTGCAACTGCACTTTGTGCACCTATAACTCACTAACTGCACAAGCACCAAACGCTACCACTAATGGTTGCGTTTGGTGCTTGAACCCCTTCGCCTAATAATGTGTGTGCTATTGCGAGCCTACTTGGCGACAGGCTTGATATGCTTGAATTTGCTCCATGCGCTGCGGCGGTACAACTGCAGTTGTGCGGCAGGCACGTAGAGTGTAACGTCGTTGTAGTGGTGCGCGTCGAATAGCGAGTCGATGGGGCACTTCCACATATCGCTGCCAATACCTACGAACTTGCTCGATATGAGGTATAGCTCCTTCAGATTGTTGCACCCTTTGAAGGCTCCCTGCAGTATGTTCATAGTGTCGGCCTCGCACAGCACTACAGCCTTGCGCAGCAGCGTGTCGCGCCTGAAACTGTTGAAGCCCAATTCGCTCACCAAGTATGTCAGCCCGTTGTGAGTGACGCTGGCTGGCACTACAACGTTCTTCTCTTTGGCGTAGGCCAACTGTGCCGATGCGGCCAACCCGCCCCACGAGGTGTATTTTATGTTGGCCACTTGGAACTGTGCCACCTGTTCGAAGCGCGGCCGTCCGTTATCCTCCTGCGACATGTACACTCCCCAGCCGGCCAGTACCAGCAGTATGGCTGCCACGGTGGCAGTCACGGCACGGCGAATGCGTTGCTTGCGCTTGCGCAGCTGCTTGAGTGCTGCAATGCTTGGCAGACGCTGCTTGAGGGGCGCTTTGCAGCGCTGCGCCAGGGCGTTGTAGAGGCGGCCCAAGTGCAGGTCGGTGATGATGCAGCCAAGGCTGTAGATGTCGTTGCGGCAGTCGGTGGTGCGCTCTACGCGCTGCTCGGGCGACACATAGCCCTTTGTGCCCGATGGCTGCTTGAAGTCGGAGTAGCTGTCGGTGTCGGCCAGTCCAAAGTCTATGAGCTTGACGTTATGGCCGTTGCGCGTGATCATCACATTTTCGGGTTTGAGGTCGCGGTGCACCACCTGGCGGCTGTGCAGACACTCAATGGTGTCGACAAGCTGGCGCAGCACCTTGAGCCTTTCGCGCCGGCGGGGCTTGGTGGCAAGCCATTGGCGCAAGTTGAGGCCGTCAACCCACTCCATTACAATGCAGCGCCCGTAGCCGGGCACCTCTTCAAGGCTGTAGGCCTGTGCTATGTGTGGGTGGTCAAACTGATGCTGTATGTCGTACTCCTTTTGCTGCAGGTTGCGGTACAGGTCGAGCTGGCGGCAAGCCGGGCTCAAGGCCTTGAGCACCCACCACTTTCCGTCGCGCCTGGCGCGCAACAGCATGGTAGTGGCGCCGCTGTACGTCACCTCCATATCCATGAAGTCTTGACTCAGTGTGCCATCGTCTGTGCAGAACAATTCTGATCCTTCGCTATCCGGTTTCATCATTCCTGTGATAAGAATTGCGTATTGGTTAATTTTGGAGAATGCACCTCGGCAGTTAATTGCTTATCTTTGCAACATTAAAACACAAGGTAAAACGTTGCCGCGTGTATGCAATGTAACTGTAAGTGATTATAAAAATCGCAAGAAAGAGATGCAAAGACTATTGGCAGAGCCCTGTTAGGAAAGGGGGCTCTGCCACTTTTTTTGTGTCTTGTCGTGTCACGCCTTTGGGCTTGTATGCTGAGGCGTGGGGGCGCGGCGCGCGGAGTTATTCCTCGCCGGCAAAGAGGGGGTCCCAGGCGGGCAGCTTGACGGGCTTTTGCTTGAGCAGTTCGAGCGTGGCGGCCGGCACATACTTTTTGTCCACTACCAGGCGGAACATGTACTCGTCAAACCATTCGTCGGTCATGATAAGGTGGCCGTTGTAGCCCGATGAGGCACCCCACGAGTTTTCGACCATCCACTTTCTGGGCTTGCCCTGTGCATTGAGGTCAACAGCCATAAGTGTCATGGCGTGGCTCGAGGCAGAGGCAAATGTGCTGATGCGCTCGGCCTTGGTCATGGGGAAGGTGGTGCCGAAGAGCGACTCGTAGTCGTAGTTTTTGAGCGAGAGCACACCCGTTTTTGAGTCGAGATATTTGCCCACATCGCACGAGAAGTACATCATCACCGAGTCCTTGATAGAGGCTATGGCCATGGCCTTGATTTCGTCGACGGGCAGGTTGAGGTATGTCCATTGCATGCCGTCGTATGAGTGGCGGTCCATGTCGATGGTGTACGTTTTGTGGTAGGGGCGCGAGGGGTCGTTCATGAGCATGACATACGAGTTCTTGAGGTCGGTGCCCACATACTTCTTATAGAACTCCTGCGGCGTGTACAGCTGTGGCTCGGCCAGAGCCTTGCCGCTGGCGTCGCGCGGTGTCCACGTAAACTGCTGCACGGGCTCGCCAAGGCATATTGACAGTATGTGGTAAACGGTGGCAAGCATCTGCACCTTCTGCTTTTCGAGTTCGGCGCTCTTCTTGCCCGCAGCGGCCATTTTGCGCAGTGTAAGGCCGTACTCGCGCAGTTTGAGGCTCAGTATCGAGGCCATGCGCTGTGTGTTGTTGGCATTGTACGACTCGGGCATGGCCTCGGCAGGCACAAGGCCGTACTTGCTCACCACGTCAATCACACCGCAAAAGGTGCCGCCGTCGCTCAGCGGATTTTTGAAGAGCCACTCTACCAACTTGTCGTCCATGGGTTTGCTGGCATTGTCTATCACAGCCTGCAGGAAAAGGTTCGACTTTTCCAACTGGTCGTAGAAGAAGTTGTAGCTCTGCGAGAACTGGAAACTGCCCAGTCCCTGTTGCTGTATCATCTTGGCGCGCATCACGTTGAGGCCAGTGAACAGCCAGCAGCGTCCCGAGCTCTTTTGGTCGGTAATGCCTTTGCCCGGCACCTCGTTGCTGAAGTGTGTGTCGTGTGCGTCGACATTGTCGGCATTGGTGGCAAGCTGGTTGATGCTTGTGCCGGCCAGGGCGTTGCGCAGTGCGCGGTCGGCCGGGGTGGTCTTGTTAGCTTTTTTGATTTGTTGCAGCATTTCGGTAGTGATGCCGCCTTTGCCCGCGCTCACCGTCTGTGCGGCAGCGCCAAGCGTCATGGCCGCCAGGGCCAAGGTAATAATGGGCTTGATAGTCATGTTGTATAGGGGGGTAATGGGTTAGTGGGTTAGGGGGTTAAGGGGGTATTGGGTTAGGGGGTTAGTGGGTTAAGGGGTTAAAAAGTAACTCTTGTGGGTAAGACTGGATGTACTACCAATCTTGGGGGCAATAAGCCAAAGTACCTTTTTAACCCCCTAACCCTCTAACCTCCTAACCCTTTACCCCTCTACTCTAATCTTCCGCCATCTCGTGTACGTCCAATCTGTCAGTTTGAAGAAGATGAGGGCGGTTACCAAACCACCGAACACGTCGACCAGATAGTGTGCCTGAATATATACTGTGGCGCAGCACAGGAAGATGTAGAACGGAAAGGCTATGGCAAACAGGTAGCGGCGGTTGCGCCACAACAGCAGCATGAGCACCGTGCTCATGCCCACATGGCTTGACGGAAAGGCTGCCGTGGGGCGCTCGCCCGTCTTTTGGGTGTTCTCAACCAACTCGCGGAAGAAACCGTCGGGGCCAGGCGAGGGAGACAGCTCTGTGTGGTAGCGGAAGTAGTTGCCGAGCTGTGGAAAGTGGCCGCTCTGTATCACGTCCGTGCCCACGGCATGAAAGTAGTACTGGGGGCCGGCCACGGGCAGGAACAGGTAGATGAGGTAGTAGAGGAAGAAGCTGGCAAGCACCACAAAGGCTGTGCGGCTGAACTGGCTGCGGTCGGTGAAGAGGGGGGCGAGCACTGTGAGGAATATGAGCGGATAGTAGGCAAAGTAGCCCATGTGGAACAACTCACTCCACACCTTTTGGGGTAACCACTGTGCAAAGGTTATGCTCGGCTGGCAGCCAAACAGGGCATGGTCGGCCGCGGCAAACAAATAGTCGAGGTTGGGAAACAACTGGCAGAACTCGTAGGTGTCGGGATACCAGTAGCCGAGCAGCGACAGGGGGAAGATGTAGCGCAGCAGCAGTATGTACTTGTTGGGACGCAGGTGGTAGAACAACCACAGCAGCGCCATGCCGCCCACTACCATGCAACGCCCTTCGAGCAGCTGCAGCGGGTTGCCCATTTGTGACCAAAACAGCACAATGAGCAGTGTGGTGAACAGGGTGTATGCCAATGTGACCCACTCTACGAGTATGGGGCCTTGATGCGTGCGTGTGGTGGCTGGTGTGTCAGTCATATAATATATATATGGTGTGGTAATATCTGTTTGTGGAATTTTTGGTTGACGGGTAAGTATGCGGTACACTACTTATTATGTTTAAGTATGAATGGTAAGACGCTTAATATGTTGGGCAAACTTACCCGTCAACCTGTCAACCCGTTAACTTGTCAACCTGTTAATGAATTTGGGTGCCGAATGTGGCTTTAACGCCCCTCACGAGCGGCCATTGCGGACGGTAGCCCAGTTCGTTGCGTGCGGGCGATATGTCGCAGCGCCAGTTGCGTTGGCGCATGATGCGGTATTTGTCGGAGTTGAGCGTCGAGGTGCGTCCGGCAAGGCGGGCCACCCGTTCGGCCACCCAGCTTACGGTTCGCAACACCCACAGTGGGGCTGTGATGTGCAGCACGTGCCGCACACCGAGCTCCATTTGTATCAGGTCGCTAAAGGTGCGGCTTGTATACTCCTTGCCATCTGTCAGAAAGTATTGGCGTCCGCTCTTGCCATGTGTCAGTGCCAGGAAGGCGGCCTCCACCAGATCGGCCACGTAGATGAAGGTGATGACCTGTGGCTTGTAGCCCACGGCAAAGTCGATGTGGCGGCGTATGCTGTCGGCCATCATGGCATAGTCGCGTTCACGTGGGCCATACACCCCCGTTGGGCGCAGCGCCACGTAGTTGAGGCCCTTTATATCGGCCAACAAGGCTTCGGCCTGCAGCTTTGAGGCCCCGTATGCCGTGTTGGGGCGTGCCAGGTCGGCCTCGCAGATGGGCTTATAATCCTTTTCGTGTATGGGGCCCATCACGCTCAGCGAGCTGATGAACACCAGTCGGCCGGCCTCTGTCAAGGCTCCTGTGGCGAGCAGACATGTGGCAAGGCGTTCTGTGCCCTCGGCATTGATGCTGAAAAAGTCCTCGGCACGCCGGCACTTGGTGGCTCCTGCGGCGTGAATGACGTAGTCGAAGCTGCGTCCGTTCTGTGCTTGCAGGTGCTCGTCGAGCTGTTGGTGCAGATGTGTGCTGTTGGCCAGGTCGAGTTCGATAAAGTTGATGCGGCCGTCTTGCAGGTAGCGTCGGCTGCTTGTGGGTCGCACGGCGGCCCACACCTCCATGCCTTCGGCAAGGGCGCGTTCAACCATGAAACTGCCTATGAAACCGGACGCGCCGGTAATGAGTATCTTGTGCATCGTGGGGTTCTGAGGTTCAGAGGTTATGGGGGGAGGGGGTTATGAGTTTAGAGGGTTATGAGGTTATAAAGTAACTCTTGTGAGCAGGGTTGGGGGAGGGGGTTATGAGGTTAATGGGTTATGAGGTTATAAGGTTAATGGGTTATGAGGTTATAAGGTTAAAAAGTAACCTTTGTGAGCCGGACGCTCCCAATCTCTAATGGGGGCGACGCGTCTCGCGTCGGTGAAATGGAGAACGCTCACAATCACCAACGTAACAGCTTGTGCCCGAGGCGGGACGCCTCGCCCCCATTTGAGCGAGCGTGGCTTGGAGGAGTTAAAAAGCAGCCTTTGTGAGCCAGAAACCTCGTGCAAGTAGAAACAGAAGGCTATCCAGCAAGTCAGAGTGACTTTTTGACCCTCTAACCTCCTAACCCACTAACCCTTTAACCTAACCTCCTAACCCAATAACCCTCATAACCCCCTAAAGTGGTCGTAGGCCGTTTGCAGCAAAGCCTTGGCCGCATTGACACGCTGTTGCGAGGCGTGGGGTGCCTCGCGCATCACGCTGGCCGGCTGAGTGAGCAGGTTAACCACCGAAATGCCCGAGTTGTCCATGTAGTAAGTGCCCTCCTGCCATGTGTGTACGGCCGAGGGGTGAGTATAGGTGCGGCTCAGCACATCGCGGCTCATGCCAAACTGCTTGTGTGGCAGTTGCAGTTGGCCCAGCAGTGTGGCAGCCAAGTCGGTTTGGTTACATATTTGCGTCACCACGCGCGGCCCCTTGAGTGCGCCCCCCGCCATGATGATGGGAATGTGGCTCCGGCGCTCGTCGGCATCGCTAATGCCCTCGGGATAGTTCACCCCGTGGTCGGGCAGCATCACCACCAGCGTGTTGCGCCACAGGGCCGACTGCCGCAGACGGCTGATAAAGGTGCCTATGCAGTGGTCGAGATAAGCCATGGAGTTGGCCACCTTGTCGCCCTTGATGCGGTTGTAAGGTACAATCCAAGGCTCGTGGCTGGCCAGCGTCTGAAAGGTGACGTGCCACGGGCGGCCATGCGGCAGACGCATGATGCGCTGGTAGAGTGTGTCAAAGGCAATGGCGTCGGTCACGCCCCAGTTGTGTGTGCGGCGCACCGCCACCGGAAAGCTCTCGTCGCCCTCAATGCGGTCGTAGCCAGTGCTTTGCAGGTAGCCCCTCATGTTGGTAAAGTTGGCATCGCCGCCGTACAGATAGGCAGTGGCATAGCCCGCCCCCTTGAGCGATGAGGCAATGCTTGGCAGGTGCTCGCAGCGCGAGGGCATCTTCATCACACTAAGGTCGGGAAACGATGGGAAACCGCTCAGTGCGCACACCGTGCCGCGGTCGGTGCGGTAGGAGTTGGCATAGGCTTGGGTAAACACCACCCCCTCGTGTGCCAGACGGTTGAGGTTAGGCGTGATGCGCGGGTCGCTCTTGGGGTCGACGGCATTGACAAAGGTGCCGCCGCAGCCCTCCATCAGTATAATCAGCACATTGGGCCGTGTGGTGTTGAGCAGCGGCTCGGTGTCGAGGCTTTCGGTGTTGTAGCCCAGCATGCTGTAGATGCGTTTGCGCTCGTCGTGGCTAAAAAAGTGGGCCTGCCGCCCGTAGTCGCCCGCCTTGAGAGTGGACGATATGAGGCTGAAGGCCGGATTGACCGCCGTGTGGTTAAGAAAGGCGTTGGGGCTGAAGTACACCATGCCCACATTGGCTGTGCCCTTGCCCACACCGCCGCGAATGCCTAAAAATATCAGTCCGCCGGCCACGAGCCATGCAGCGGTCCACCACCCCCTTGTGCGGCGTGTGGCCCCCTTGCGGCTGGGCGCGTGTGCAGCCTTGCGGCGTGGCACAAAGGTGAGCACCTGCAGGTAATAGAGCAGCACCGCCACGGCCACTACGGCCAATGTGGCGCACAGGGCGTAGCCCATGCTCACACTTTGCAGTGCGCCCTCGGGCTGTGCCAGATAGTTCCACACCGTGGCGTCGAGTTTGGTGTGCCAAAAGCCATACAGACAGGCATCGCCCACCATCACCAGTGCCAGGGCGGCTCCCACCACAGCGGCCCACACCTTGTAGGCCACGCGCCAGCCGCGCAGCCTCACCCACAGGCCCAGACCGCACAGCAGCCATACGGGTGCAATGAGGTAGCCCGCTGTGGCCACATCGAGCAGCAAGCCGTGCAGCATGGCCTGGCCTATGCCGCTCCAGTCCGTGCTGCCGCTAACGGCGGCGGGCTGTGCAAGCACAAACAGCGGTTTGGCCAGTGTGCCGGCCAGCACGAGTGCTAAATAGAGCAGCACCAGGCGCATAGCCTGGCGCAGTATGGGGTTATGATTGTTGTTGGGCATAGTACGCAGGTAGTGTTACATTTCCTTAAGCCACTTCTTGCCCCGGTTGGTGCTGATCCAAATAAGGAATGCAACAGCAACGGCAAGGCTGCAGCCCATTGATATGATGAGTCCTTCCATATATAATTATAGAGATACTATTTCTTAATGTTCGTAATAGTGTAGGCTATACAGGCAAATACGATGGTAAGTGCCACCCCTATCAGGGTAGCTATCCATATTTCTCCTTTGTCGCAATTTCCTGTAAAGTAGGCAACAGCCGTTCCTGCCACCATTACTGTAAATGAGGTTTTCGACAAGTCATAAAACTGCTTGGCAAGCATGTCAAGCTTGTTATACTCGCGCGCCTCGCGCTTTTCGCGTTGTTGTCTTTGTTCGTTAAAGTTTCCCATAGGTGGTAGGTGCCGTAAGCAGCTTGCCTCATGTGCGGTTGTTTATTACAGCTGTTGCATGTCGTTCAGCCTCTTGTAGTATCCGCCGAGTTTCAGCAGCTCCTCGTGTGTGCCGCGTTCCACGATGCGTCCTTCGTAGAGCACACATATCTCGTCAGCATTCTTGATAGTCGACAGGCGGTGGGCAATGGCTATGGTGGTGCGTGTGCTCATCAGCCTTTCGAGCGCCTCCTGCACCAACCGTTCGCTTTCGGTGTCGAGCGCCGAGGTAGCCTCGTCAAGAATAAGAATGTCGGGGTTCTTGAGCACGGCGCGGGCAATAGAGATGCGCTGGCGCTGTCCGCCCGACAGTTTGCAGCCGCGGTCGCCCACCTTGGTGTTGTAGCCCTGCTCGCTCTCCATTATAAAGTCGTGCGCATTGGCCACCTTGGCAGCCTCCACCACCTGCTCCATGGTGGCATTCTCCACCCCGAAGGTAATGTTGTTGTAGAAGGTGTCGTTAAACAGAATGGCCTCCTGGTTGACATTGCCAATGAGTTGTCGCAGGTCCGACAGGGCAAGCGCCTTGACGTTGACGCCGTCGATGGTAATTTCGCCCCCCGTCACATCGTGGTAGCGTGGCAGCAGGTCGACCAGTGTCGACTTGCCCGAGCCGCTCTGGCCCACAAGGGCGATGGTTTCGCCGCGGCGCACCTTGAGGTCGACCCCTTGCAGCACGGGGGTGGTGCCGTTGTATGAGAAACTTACGTTTTTGAACACTATTTCGTCCTTCAACCCCTCAGTGTGTACAGGCTCGGCAGCCTCCTTGATGGGATTTTCAGCATTCAGAATTTTGTTGACACGCTCCACCGAGGCCATGCCCTTGGGTATGGCATACGAAGCCTTTGAAAAGTCCTTCAAGGGCTGTATGATGCTGTAGAGTATGACCATGTAGAAGATGAACGTGGGCGCGTCGATGGGTGAGTGGTCTGAAAAGATGAGTGTGCCGCCGTACCACAGCACCAGCACAATGAGTGCCGTGCCCAAAAATTCGCTCACCGGGTGTGCCGAGGCCTGACGTATGGCCACGCGGTTCGAGGCATCGCGAAAGTCGTTGGTTGAGCGGTCAAAGCGTGCGGTCATTTTGTGCTCGGCCGTAAAAGCCTTGATAATGCGCATGCCGCCCAGCGTCTCCTCGAGCTGTGCCATTGTTTCGCTCCACTTGTTCTGTGCGTCGAGGCTTTGGTGCTTGAGCTTGCGCCCGATGCGCCCCATGAGCCAGCCCATGAGCGGCAGCACGATGATGGTGAACAGCGTGAGCTGCCACGAGGTGTAGATGAGCACCCCAAAGTAGCAAGTGAGCAGAATGGGGTTTTTGATGAGCATGTCGAGCGAGCCGGTAATAGAGTTCTCAATCTCGTTGACATCGCCGCTCATGCGTGCAATGATGTCGCCCTTGCGCTCGTCGCTGAAAAAGGACAGCGGCAGCGACACGATTTTGTGATACACCTGGGTGCGGATGTCGCGCACAATGCCGGTGCGCAGCGGCACCATTATAGCCACCGAGGCAAAGTAGCAGCCCGTTTTGAGCAGTGTGGCCGTCACCAGAAACAGGCCAATGAGCAGCAGTGCCGTGGCGGCGCCATATTGGTCCATCAGCTCAGTGGTGTACCAATACATATTGTTTACGGCAATGTCCTTGATGCTCATGCCGGCGGCCGACCATGGTATGAACTCGTAGCGGTTCTGGTCAATGCCAAAGAGCATTTGCAGCATGGGAATGATGGATACGAATGAGAACACGTTCAGTATTGCCGACAGCAGGTTGAACACGAGTGAGCCAGCGAGGTAGCCCTTGTATGGTGTGACGAAGTGCCGCATGACGCGGAAAAACTCTTTCATGCGCTGAGTATGTGTGTGATTGAGCGTTATAATGGATATTGCGGCAAATTTACGAAATAATGTGCGAATGTGCTAATGTGTAAACGGTAAAACGTCAATATGCTAACGGCCTCAAGCACCAAACGCAAGCACCAAACGCAAGCACCAAACGCTACCACTAAACGCAAGCACTAAACGCAAGCACTAAACGCTACCACCAAACGCAAGCACTAATGGGGGCGACGCGTCCCGCGTCGGGCATCAAGGCAAAGGCTCACAGGCAGTCATGTAATTAGTGCTGTCTGTGAGCCTTTTTTTGTGTATGAACATTGCATTTTTCCCGACGCGGGACGCGTCGCCCCCATTAGTGCTAGCGTTTGGTGCTAGCGTTTGGTGCTAGCGTTTAGTGCTTGCGCTTTTTTGCAGCGTGTCGTTGTCAGCCCTTCAGTATGCGTTTGATGTCGTTCAATTTGTTGAGTGCTTCGAGCGGTGTGAGGTTGTTGACGTCGAGACCTAACAGTTCGTCGCGTATTTGGCCCAGCACGGGGTCGTCGAGTTGGAAAAAGCTGAGCTGCATGCCCTCCTGCTGCTGTGTGCGGCTTTCGGCCTTTGGCACCTTTGAACCAGCCTTGGCTCCGGCCTCCTCAAGGTCGGCAAGTATCAGTGTGGCGCGGTTGACGATGCTCTGCGGCATGCCCGCCAGGCGCGCCACGTGTATGCCGAAGGAGTGTTCCGAACCGCCGCGTTGCAACTTGCGCAGAAACACCACGCGGCCGTTAACCTCGCGCACCGACACGTTCCAGTTTTTGATGCGTGGAAACAGGCGTTCCATTTCGTTAAGCTCGTGGTAGTGGGTGGCAAAGAGCGTGCGTGCGTGCGCCTTGGCGTTTTCGTGAATGTACTCTACTATGGCCCATGCTATGGATATGCCGTCGTAGGTAGATGTGCCGCGTCCGAGCTCGTCGAACAGCACAAGCGAGCGCTCCGTCAGGTTGTTCATGATGTTGGCCGCCTCGCTCATTTCGACCATGAAGGTGCTCTCGCCCACCGATATGTTGTCGCTTGCACCCACACGTGTGAATATCTTGTCCACCAATCCTATGTGTGCCGATGCGGCGGGCACAAATGAGCCGGTCTGTGCCATGAGGGTGATGAGGGCCGTTTGGCGCAGCAGGGCGCTTTTACCCGCCATGTTGGGACCGGTAACGATGATTATTTGCTGGCCCTTGGTGTCGAGCTCTACACTGTTCGACACATACTCCTCGCCCGGCGGCATGAGCGTTTCGATTACGGGGTGGCGCCCCTCGTGTATGTCGATGACGAGGCTGTCGTCAACCACGGGGCGCACGTAGTGGCGCTCGCGTGCCACGGCGGCCAGGCTCTGCAGGCAGTCGAGGTGGCTCAGGGCGGCGGCAGTGTGCTGCAGCGGGGTGATGTGTTGCGACACCTCGGCCACGAGGTTGGCATAGAGGCGTGCCTCGAGGTCGAGAATGCGGTCCTCGGCACCCAGTATTTTGTCTTCAAGTTCCTTCAGCTCCTGTGTGATGTAGCGTTCGGCCTGAGCCAGAGTTTGCTTGCGCACCCACTCTTGTGGCACTTTGTCCTTGTAGGTGTTGCGCACCTCGATGTAGTAGCCAAACACGTTGTTGAAGCCAATCTTGAGGCTCGGTATGCCGGTGGCGTCGCTCTCGCGCTGCTGTATTTGCAGCAGGAACTCCTTGCTCGATGTTTGTATGTGGCGCAGTTCGTCCAGCTCGGCACTCACGCCGGCAGCTATCACGCCGCCCTTGTTGACGAGCACTGGCGGGTCGGGGCACAGCGTGGCCTTGATGTGGTCGCGCAGTGGGGCCAGGGGGTTGAGCTGGCTGCCCACCTGTGCTATGGCCTGGCAGCCGTCGGCGTGGTCGCAGGCATACTTGAGCGTGGCGGTGCTTTCGAGTGCGCAGCGCAGTTGCTGCAGTTCACGCGGATTGGCGCGCGCCACTGCCACCTTGCTCACTATGCGCTCCATGTCGCCTATTTTGGGCAGTTCCATCTCGCACAGCTCGCGAAAGTCGGGGTGCTTGAAGAAGTGCTCCACACCGTCCTGCCGCGCCACGATGGCCTGCACCGAGCGTAGTGGGAACACCAGCCAGCGGCGCAGCATGCGGGCGCCCATGGGGGTGAGGGTGCGGTCGATAACGGCGAGCAGCGGTGTGCCGCCTTCGGCCATGGGGGCTACCAGCTCGAGGTTGCGTGTGGTAAAGCGGTCGAGCCTTACGTAGCCGTCCTCCTCGATGCGTCGCAGGGTGGTGATGTGCGAGGTGTGCTTGTGTTGGGTTATTTCGAGGTAGCACATGATGGCGCCGGCGGCCACCACGCCGTCCTTCAGGTGGTCTACCCCGAAGCCCTTGAGGTTGCGCACCTGGAAGTGACGCGTGAGTTTTTCGTTAGCCGTTTGTGTGGTGAAGGCCCAGTCGTCGAGGTCGAACACGAAGTACTTTTGGCCGTACAGCCCCTCGAAGCGCCCTTTCAGCCCGTGCTGCACGAGCACCTCTTTCGGTGCAAAGCCAGCCAGCAGTTTGTCAATGTACTCGGTGGTGCCTTCGGCCACAAGGAATTCGCCCGTCGATATGTCGAGCAGCGATATGCCTACGGCCTGTGCGCCAAAGTGTACGGCAGCCAGAAAGTTGTTCTCGCGGGCGTTGAGCACATTGTCGGCCATGGCCACACCGGGTGTTACAAGCTCGGTAATGCCGCGTTTGACAAGCTTTTTGGCCAGTTTGGGGTCCTCAAGCTGGTCGCAGATGGCCACGCGGTAGCCTGCACGTATGAGCCTGGGCAGGTAGGTGTCGAGTGCGTGGTAGGGAAAGCCGGCCATCTCGGTGCTTGCCGCCTGCCCCTTGTTGTTGCGGCGTGTCAGGGTGATGCCCAGCACCTTCGAGGCGGTTTGGGCATCGTTGTCGTAGGTTTCGTAAAAGTCGCCGCAGCGGAATAGCAGTATGGCGTCGGGGTTTTTGGCCTTCAGTTCATAGAACTGCTTCATCATCGGTGTAAGAGTCTCAGCCATGGGGTAGGGGTATGTGCAGGGGGGGATATTTGATGTGTATATATATATGTGTAAATGCGCAAATGTGCAAATGCAGAGCGGCCTGGCGTGCTGACAATATAAGGTATATATTATCGGCCTGTCGGCACATCTTTACATTTGCACATCTGCATTGCGGCGGACCGCTTTAGGGTGGTTCTAATAATTCTGAAATAGGGATTTGTGCGCTATCGGAAGTGTA
>ENA-OPWL01000844-OPWL01000844.1-human-gut-metagenome-genome-assembly--contig:-NODE-844-length-13941-cov-2.623434_pt1 | contig 13941 bp, 10 predicted proteins | sample MGYA00241508_ERZ502008 | MGnify/ENA primary metagenome ERZ502008 (study PRJEB25962, sample SAMEA2043046) | human gut metagenome | biome: human gut; feature: human-associated habitat; material: faeces... | reverse complement strand
CCATATTGAAGCAGGAAGGATTTATCCAGCTTGACCGCAGACGTGGCGCTGTGATTGCAATTGATGCAGATAAGGCAAAGGCTTATGCAGAAGTAAAGCGTGCGCTAAGAATCGCGCTGGCTAAGGGAAGTCTTAAAAATGTCAGTAGAGAAGAAGTTCACGAGATGGTGGATGAATTATTTGATGAATACGGTGGAAAGGAATAACAGACAGCATGAATTATACAGAACCAGCAAAAGAAGTGCTGAAAAAAGCGGAAAAGATTGCCAGAGAACTGGATCATCCATATGTAGGAACAGAACATCTGCTGCTTGCATTTATGCGGGTATATACAGGTGTGGCGGGACAGATATTGTCAGCGAATGGTGTAGAAGAAGCAAATTTATATAAGATTGTAGATGAACTGATCTCACCGGTCGGAGAAGTGACTTTTCAGGAAAAGCCAAAGAGAAGTCCGAGACTTGAATATACTCTGGAGGAAAGCAAGGAAGAGGCGATCCGTTTTCAATCAGAGGCAATTGGAACAGAGCATATGCTTCTTGCAATCCTTCGGGAACCGGACAGTGTTGCAACCAGAATACTTCTGACACTCAATGTAAATATACAGAAAATCATGCAGGATACGCTGGAAGTTCTCGGCGTGGATATCAAGGAATATCAAGAGGAGCTTCAAGAGGCATATCAAAGAAAAGATGGGATTTTAGACCAGTATGGTACAGATCTGACTATGCAGGCAGAAGAAGGAAAGCTTGATCCGGTCATTGGAAGAAAAGCAGAGATTCACCGTCTGATGCAGGTACTTGGCAGAAGAACGAAGAACAATCCATGTCTGATCGGAGAACCGGGAGTTGGTAAAACGGCTATCGTGGAAGGGATCGCAGAGCGTATCGTATCCGGCCTTGTACCGGACTCTGTTCAGGGAAAAAGAGTGGTATCTTTAGACCTATCCGGTATTGTGGCTGGGTCAAAATACCGTGGAGAATTTGAAGAGCGTATCAAAAAAGTGATTCAGGAAGTGACAAAAGCAGGAAATGTTTTGCTGTTTATCGATGAGCTTCACACAATCATCGGTGCCGGTGGCGCAGAGGGCGCGATCGATGCCTCTAATATTTTAAAACCTGCACTTGCCCGTGGTGAGATTCAGATCATGGGAGCAACGACAATCACAGAATACCGCAAATATGTAGAAAAAGATGCTGCACTAGAGCGAAGATTCCAGCCTGTGACGGTGGAGGAACCGGGCGAGGAACAGACAGTTGCAATTTTGAAAGGGCTTCGCGGTAAATACGAAGCACATCATCATGTAAAGATCACGGATGAGGCAGTCGAGGCGGCAGTCCGCCTGTCAGCGCGCTATATCAATGACCGTTTTTTGCCGGATAAGGCAATTGATCTGATGGATGAAGCAGCAGCAAGAGTGCGGTTTGGCGTGTCTAACCATACAGAGAAACTTGCGGAATTGAGAAATCAGATCACAGAAAAAGAATTACAGTTAGAGGATGCTCTGAGCAATTCCGATATTGCGCTTGCAAAACAGTGCAAGGAAGAAAAAGAAGCATTGGAAGCAGAGCTTGAGAAGCAGACAAAAAAAGCGCAGCGTGAGATCCGCAGAAAGAATCTGTCTGTCACAGAGGATGATGTGGCAGATGTTGTTTCCGGCTGGACAAAAATTCCGGTGAAGAAACTGGCAGAAGGCGAGGCAGCCCGCCTGAAAAAATTAGAGGCAACGCTGCACAAACGTGTCGTTGGTCAGGAAGAAGCTGTGACGGCTGTGGCAAAAGCGGTGAGACGTGGACGTGTCGGTTTAAAAGATCCGAGAAGACCAATCGGTTCGTTCCTGTTCTTAGGACCTACAGGTGTAGGTAAAACGGAGATTTCCAAGGCACTGGCGGAGGCTGTTTTCGGCAATGAACAGGCGATGATACGTGTTGATATGTCGGAGTACATGGAGAAACACAGTGTTTCTAAAATGATCGGTTCCCCGCCGGGATATGTCGGACATGAGGACGGCGGTCAGCTCAGCGAGAAAGTGCGCAGGAATCCGTATTCCGTGATTTTGTTTGACGAGATCGAAAAAGCGCATCCGGATGTATTTAATATTTTACTCCAGGTGTTAGACGATGGACATATCACGGATTCCCAGGGACGCAAGGTGGACTTTAAAAATACGATCATTATCATGACATCAAATGCAGGAGCACAGTCCATTGTGGAACCGAAAAAACTTGGTTTTGCATCTTCTGATGATGAAAAGCAGAATTACGAGCGCATGAAAAACAGTGTGATGGAGGAAGTGCGCAGGATTTTCAAACCGGAGTTCTTAAACCGTATTGATGAGACCATCGTATTCCGTTCACTGAACAAAAATGATATGAAACAGATCGTCACATTAATGTTGAAAGATCTGACAGACCGTTGTAAGAGCCAGATGGATATCACACTTCATGTGCGTGACAGCGTGAAAAATTATATTGTGGAAAAAGCATACGAACCGAAATATGGAGCAAGACCACTCCGCCGCAAAATCCAGAATGAGATCGAGGATCAGCTTGCAGAAGAAATCTTAGACGGCAAGGTGAAAAAGGGTGATGAAGTGATCGTCACTACGAAAAAGAATGCAGTTGTTTTTGAAGTAAAGGAACAGTAACACAAAAATAAAAAAATCCTTAAAAATGATGAAAATGCTGGCAATCGAAATGTAGTTGAGCTATAATGATTTTACAAAATTTTTACGGTGCAGCAGGCAGAGAAGGACTGTACCACAGGAGGAAAAGATGAGCGCTATTAGTGAATTAATTCGTTCAGAAGCAGATGGAACGATCAGTTTTGGAGATTACACTCTGGATGCAAAGGCAAAGCTTGATAACTTCGGGCATCAGGGAGATCTTTATAAGGTAAAAACTTACAAAGACATCACCAAGCTGGAGCGTAATGGTATGTTTGTTTATGAATCCGTACCGGGAACAGCGGCATATCATTTGAATGCAACGGACACAGGAATTTCTTTTTCCGTGGAAGGACCGGAAGATGCTCAGATCACACTGGAGTTAGAAGAAGAGACTGAGTATGAAATTACAGTGGACGGAGCAAGCGCAGGTAAGATGAAAACAAATCTCGGTGGCAAGTTGACCGTCAGTGTGGAACTTGGAGAGAAACCGGTAGAAGTTCAGATTCAGAAATGCTAAGAAATGATAAGGGGTTGTCAGAAACGGCAACTCCTTTTAATGTCAATCGGAACTATTTGCAGAGTTTCCGGTTATTTTTTTGATAGGGAAGGTTATATGGCAAAAGGAAAAACAAGTATTTTTTTCTGCCAGTCCTGCGGATACGAATCGTCCAAATGGATGGGGCAGTGTCCGGGATGTAAGGAATGGAATACATTTGTAGAAGAAGTGGTGGACAAAAAGAGTGCGGGCACACTGGCAAAGCAGAAAGCGACAGCGTCAGAGGCAAAGGTACTGCCTCTGTCCCAGATCGAGATGACCTATGACAAGCGTGTGTCAACAGACATGAAAGAATTAGACCGTGTACTTGGCGGCGGTATTGTGCAGGGTTCCATGGTGTTAGTGGGAGGCGATCCCGGAATCGGAAAATCCACATTGCTGCTTCAGGTGTGCAGGAATCTGTCGGAGCATAACATAAAAGTGCTCTATATTTCCGGGGAGGAATCTTTGCAGCAGATCAAGATCCGTGCAGAGCGTATCGGAAATTTCGGGGACAGTCTGAAACTGCTGTGTGAGACAAATCTTGACACCATAAAGGCAGTCATTGACCGGGAAAAACCGCAGATCGTTGTAATCGATTCCATCCAGACGATGTTTAACGAAGAGGTTTCCTCGGCACCGGGCAGTGTATCACAGGTGCGCGAGTCCACAGGTGTTTTGATGCAGATCGCAAAGGGAATGGGAATCTCCATTTTCATTGTGGGACATGTGACGAAAGAGGGAGTGGTGGCAGGACCGAGGGTGTTAGAACACATGGTAGACACCGTGCTTTATTTTGAGGGAGACAGGCATGCGGCTTACCGTATTTTAAGAGGTGTAAAAAACCGTTTTGGCTCCACAAATGAGATCGGTGTATTTGAGATGCGGCAGGACGGACTTGTGGAAGTGGAAAATCCGTCTGAATATATGTTGAGCGGCAAGCCGGAGGGAGCGTCCGGCTCTGTTGTGGCATGTTCCATGGAAGGGACTAGACCAATCCTTTTGGAGGTGCAGGCACTTGTATGTCACAGTAATTTTGGGATTCCGCGAAGGACAGCGGCAGGAACGGATTTTAACCGCGTCAATCTTCTGATGGCGGTTCTGGAAAAAAGACTGGGCTTAAAGCTGGGTGACTGTGATGCCTATGTGAATATCGCAGGAGGAATCAAAATGAATGAGCCGGCAATCGACCTTGGCATTGTTCTTGCATTGATCTCAAGTTACAAGGACAAACCGATCGATGAGAAAACCATCTGTTTTGGCGAGGTCGGATTAAGCGGTGAGGTCCGCGCGGTAAATATGGCAGAACAGCGGGTGCAGGAGGCAAAAAAACTTGGCTTTGAGGTCTGTATTCTACCGGAAGTCTGCAGAAAATCCATGACAGAAGTAAAAGGTATCAGGCTGGTCGGTGTGAGCAATCTTTTAGATGCCATGAATTATCTGAAATAAAAAAATTGTATGAATTTTATAAAAAATAAAGGAAATTGAAAAATCCTGCCGAATAATAAAAATATGGAGATTTTATTGAAACGATTTTTTATATGGTGCTTCGGGAGAGACTGTCAGATATCAGAGAGGTGATACATATGACAATACGGGAAGAACTTGAAAAAATGGAGCGGGAAACATTAAGCCCTTATGCAACGCTCAGTGTGAACACGAAAGGCAGGGAACGCGGGGAAGAACAGTGCGATGTCCGGCCTGTTTTTCAGCGAGACAGGGACAGAATCCTGCATTGTAAGGCATTCCGGCGGTTGAAGAATAAGACACAGGTTTTTCTGACACCGAAGGGAGATCACTATAGGACAAGACTTTCCCATACCTTAGAGGTATCGCAGAATGCGAGAACAATTGCAAAAGCACTGCGTCTGAATGAAGATTTGGTGGAAGCAATCGCATTGGGACACGATATGGGGCATACGCCGTTTGGCCATGCCGGAGAGTATGTGTTAAACGAAATCTGTGAAGACGGATTCCGGCACAACGAGCAGAGTGTCCGTATCGTGGAAAAACTTGAGAAAAACGGTATGGGATTAAATCTGACTTGGGAAGTGCGGGACGGTATTTTAAATCATCAGTCTAAGTCAATGCCCCATACTTTAGAGGGAAAAGTTGTCCGCTTATCAGATAAAATCGCCTATGTTTACCATGACGTGGATGATGCGATCCGTGCAGAGATTCTGACGGAGGATGATATTCCGTTAGAGATCCGGAAAACATTAGGTTTTACCACAAAACAGCGTTTAAATACATTGATACATAACGTGATCATGAATAGTATGAACCAGGATGACATCCGGATGTCAGCAGATATTCAGGAAGCCATGTTTGAGCTGCGCCATTTTATGTTCGATCATGTATACACAAATCCAATTGCCAAGGGTGAGGAAGTGAAGGCTAAGGCAATGATCCGGCAGCTCTTTGGATTCTACAAAGACCACATTGAGTTTCTGCCGGAAAAATACCTCGCCATGCTTGATGAAGGGGAAAAGACGGAGCGCGTGATCTGCGATTACATCGCAGGTATGACCGACCAATATGCCATCACCAAATTCAGCGAATACTTCCTGCCGCAGGCATGGCAGGTAGACGGATACTAATACGAAAATTGCTAGTACCGCTGCGAGCGACACATAGCGAAAGCGTGTCTTGAATGTTTTTGTTAATTTTGAACAATTTAAAGAAGACTATGAGGAGTTTCGCAATTGGCTAATAGATATTAAAACGAAAGGAGGACACGCAGTATGCCATATTTTTCGGATGATATAATTGAAGAAGTGCGTTCCAGAAATGATATCGTGGATGTGATCGGACAGTATGTGCATCTGACGAAAAAGGGAAGCACCTATTTTGGACTGTGTCCTTTTCATAATGAGAAAACAGGATCGTTTTCTGTTTCTCCGAATAAACAAATGTACTACTGCTTCGGCTGTGGAGCCGGAGGGAATGTTTTCACGTTTATGATGCAGTATGAAAACTTTACCTTCGGGGAGGCAATGGAAGCCTTGGCGGACCGGGCGGGTGTTGCCCTGCCAAAGCAGGAATATTCTGCCGCACAGAAGAGAGAGGCAGATAAAAAACAGCGGCTGTTGGAGATCAACAAAGAGGCAGCCAGATATTTTTATACATTATTGCGGAATGACCGTGGAAAACATGCACTCGCTTATTTCCAGAAAAGAGAATTGTCTGAGGAGACCATGAAAAAGTTTGGTCTGGGATATTCGGATCAGTACAGTGATGACTTATACCGGTATCTCTGTTCCAAAGGGTATGAGGATGAGATCTTAAAAGAGTCGGGGCTTGTGACAATCGATGAGAGACGCGGCGGCTATGACAAATTCTGGAACCGTGCCATGTTTCCGATTATGGATGTCCACAACAAAGTCATCGGTTTCGGTGGCAGGGTGATGGGCGATGGAGAGCCGAAGTATTTAAACTCACCGGAAACACCGATTTTTGATAAGAGCCGGAATCTGTATGGACTTAATTTTGCAAGGACCACAAAGAAACCACAGTTTTTATTGTGTGAAGGATATATGGATGTGATCGCGCTGCATCAGGCAGGATTTGACAATGCGGTGGCATCACTTGGAACTGCGCTGACGGCAGGACATGCGAATCTGTTAAAAAGGTACACCAAAGAAGTGTATTTAACCTATGACAGTGACGGCGCAGGGGTGAAAGCTGCACTCCGGGCGATTCCAATTTTAAAGGAAGTAGGGATTACGACAAAGGTAATTAATATGCGTCCGCACAAAGATCCGGATGAATTTATCAAGGCTTTGGGAGCAGAGGCGTATCAGGATCGTATCGATCATGCAGAGAACAGCTTTATGTTTGAGATACGCATTTTAGAGCAGCAGTACGACATGAAAGATCCGGAGAGCAAGTCAGCCTTTTATCATGAAGTGGCAAAGAAACTATGCTCCTTCACAGAAAAAATCGAGCGTGATATTTACATTCAGGCAGTCGCGGAAAAATATATGCTGCCAACGCAGGATTTACAGCGGCTTGTCGGTAAATACGGAATGCAGATGGAAGGCATCCGAAAACAACCAACCCAGTTAAAAACCGGTATCAATGAGAAAAACGCCTCCGCCAGAGGAATCAAAAAAGAAGATGGGATGAAGCAATCCCAGAAACTTCTTTTGACATGGCTCATAGAGAATACCGGATTATATCATAAGATAAAAAAATATATCGCACCGAAGGATTTTACGGAGGAGATATATCATAAGGTAGCTGAAGTATTATTCCAGCAGTTTGAGGAGAGCGGAGAAGCAAACCCGGCGAAGATCGTCAGCATGTTTCCTGATGAGGAGGCACAGAAAGAGATTGCGGCGCTTTTCAATGCAAGAATCCATGAGGTCGAGTCAAAAGAAGACCGGGAGAAGGCATTGAAAGAGACCATTATCCGCATCAAACAAAACAGTATCAAGTATCGGTCCGAGCATTTGGCACCGACAGATATGGCTGGTCTGATGCAGCTTGTAACAGATAAACGTGACCTGGAAGAATTGGAGAAATTGCATATTTCCATTGATTAGGGACAAAATAGTAGAAAACTTGAGAGGATGAACCAAAATGGCAAAAAAGACAGAAAACGAGGTAAAGGAAACCAAAAAAGAAGCAGCAGTGATGGATGAAGCTGCAAAAGAAAAGTTTCAGCAGAAGTTAAAAGATCTGTTAGCCTTGGCCAAAAAGAAAAAGAACATGTTGGAATACCAGGAGATCAGCGACTTCTTTGCGGACATGCAGTTAGAAGCAGAGCAGTTTGATAAAATTCTTGATTTTCTGGAAGCAAACAATATCGATGTACTTCGGATCACAGATGATGATTCTGATGATGAAATTTTACTCGATGTAGATGATGAAGACGAGATCGAAGTGGAAAAAATCGACCTTTCCGTGCCGGATGGCGTGTCCATTGAAGATCCGGTCCGTATGTATTTGAAGGAGATCGGTAAAGTACCTCTTTTAAGTGCAGAGGAAGAGATCGAGCTGGCAAAAAATATGGAAGCCGGTGCTGTGGCGAAGGAAAAGATCGCAATCTTAAAGAGCAGAGAAGAGAATGCAACAGAGGAAGAACTTGCAGAGATCAAAGAAGAGATCAAGAATTTGCAGAAAGATCTTGATGCAGGGGATGAGGCAAAGAAACGTCTTGCAGAAGCAAACCTGCGTCTGGTTGTTTCCATTGCAAAAAGATATGTGGGACGTGGAATGCTGTTCCTTGATCTGATCCAGGAAGGTAACCTTGGTCTGATCAAAGCCGTGGAAAAATTCGACTACCGCAAGGGATATAAATTCTCTACTTATGCAACATGGTGGATCCGTCAGGCGATCACAAGAGCAATCGCAGATCAGGCGAGAACCATCCGTATCCCTGTCCATATGGTTGAGACGATCAACAAGCTCATCCGTGTTTCCAGACAGCTGCTTCAGGAGTTAGGACGTGAGCCAAGTCCGGAAGAGATCGCAGCAGAAATGAACATGCCGGTAGAGCGTGTGCGTGAGATCTTAAAGATTTCCCAGGAGCCGGTTTCCTTAGAGACACCGATCGGTGAGGAGGAGGACAGCCATCTTGGAGATTTTATTCAGGATGATAACGTACCTGTTCCGGCTGACGCCGCTGCATTCACACTTTTAAAAGAGCAGTTGGAGGAAGTACTTGGAACATTGACCGAGAGAGAGCAGAAAGTTCTGACACTCCGTTTTGGTCTGGAGGACGGCCGTGCAAGAACACTGGAAGAAGTTGGAAAAGAGTTCAATGTAACACGTGAGCGTATCCGTCAGATCGAAGCAAAAGCGCTCCGCAAACTTCGTCATCCAAGCAGAAGCCGCAAATTAAAGGATTACTTAGAGTAAAATGGTAAAGATTTCAAATCGTTTAATGACAGCCGCAGCTCTTGTCACACAGGGATATACACTGGCAGATGTTGGAACAGATCACGGATATATTCCAATCTATCTGTTACAGCAGAAGAAAATTCCAGCTGCAATTGCCATGGATATCAATGAAGGACCGTTAGAGCGGGCAAAAGAACATATTGCTTTATATGGATTGCAGGCATACATACAGACACGTCTCTCAGACGGTGTGGCAGCTTTGAAACCCGGCGAGGTGGAAGCTGTCCTCATCGCCGGCATGGGAGGCGGACTGGTCATGCATATCTTAAAAAACGGGGAAAAAGTCTGCCAGTCTGCGAAAGAACTCATCCTGCAGCCACAGTCCGAGATAGAGAATGTCCGTGAATTTTTACGGGAAGAAGGATATGCCATTCTCGCAGAGGACATGGTGTTGGAAGATGGAAAATTCTATCCGATGATGAAAGTGCAGTATCAGGGTGAAAATGCACAGAAAGCTTCGGAAGTGTTGAAACTTTCAGACCTTTATGGTGGATTACTCCTGCAAAACCGCCATCCCGTGTTGAAAACTTTTCTTGAAAAAGAAAAGCTCATATACACAGGCATCAAAGAGAATCTTGCAAAACAACCGACGTCAGAAAAAATCAGGACACGGCTTGCAGAAGTGGAAGACATACTGCATTATAATGAACTTGCATTACAGTTTTATGTATAAAAATTGGAGTGTATAATGTGAATATAGAGTTTGGAAAAGAAGAATCGAGAAATCGGTTCTTTTTTCTATCTAAAAGAGAAAATATAAAATTGTTTTCATATTGAGTACATGAATATAATGTGATAAGATATATCCATAGATATGAAATTTATATATATGAATAAAAAACGAGAGGAAAATAAAATGACGATCAGCGAGAGAATATTAAAAGTATTGAAAGACAGAAATATGACACAGGCTGAATTTGCAAAACAGGTTGGGATTGCGACCAGTACCATCAGCGAATGGAAAAAAAGAAAGACAAATCCTACTGCGGATAAAATCATGGATATTTGTAATGTATTGCAGATAACACCAGAACAACTTCTTACTGGAAAAGGTATCGAGGATGAAGAAAACATTACTGTTACAAGTCGTGAGAGTTGTTTTACGCCTTATGATATTCAATTGGTTCAAGATTACCATGGACTTAAGGAAGAACAGCAGAAGCGTCTGATGGCTTATATGGAGGCTTTAAAGAAGATACAAAGTCTTGAAGAAATATAAAATGAATTTGTATATTGTGATTCGGATTTGAGGTTTTGTTTTGGAACTTCAAAATAACCAGAGAGGAAATTTGATGAACGAAATTACCAATATAGTTGAGAGACCAACATTACTGCAGCAGGATATTGAACTATCAAAATTAATATATACGATTCGCGGAAAACAGATAATGTTAGATTGTGATCTGGCTATACTGTATGGTTATACAGTGAAAAGACTAAATGAACAAGTAAAGAATAATAAAAATAGATTTCTGGAAGATTTTATGTTTCAAATGACGAGGGAGGAAGTAAACGATTTGCGGTCGAAATTTCCGACCGCAAATATAAATCCCAAAAGCAGATATTTACCCCATGTTTTTACCGAACAGGGAATTTATATGTTGGCGACAGTGTTAAGTGGTGAAATTGCAGAAAAACAAAGTATTTTTATAATGCGTGCATTTCGCGAAATGCGGCATTTTATTTCAAGCAATGCTCTTTTGTTTGAAAGGATTAATGCTGTTGAACTGAAACAACTGGAATTACAAAAAGATGCGGAGGAAAATTTTACAAAAATATTTGAATATATATCCAATCATGAAGAGGAATGTCAGAAGATTTTTTTTGACGGACAGATATTTGATGCTTTCAGTTTACTCACAAATATTATTACTCATGCCCAAAAGGAGATAATTCTTATTGACGGATATATTGATATTATTACTTTGAACATTTTGGCTAAGAAGAATATAGGGGTGAATGTTTATACATACACGTTGCCTAATACAAAGTTATCGGCTCAGGATATAGCAAATTTTAATGCACAGTATCCAACACTTACCGTAAAAAAAACAGCATCTTTTCATGATAGGTTTCTGATTATAGATGGTAAAGAAGGATATCATATTGGAGCTTCTCTAAAGGATGCCGGTAAGAAATGTTTTGGCATAAACAGAATAGAAGGAGTCGAGGACATTAAAGATATAATAACTAAAGCACAGCAGACAGGGAAATAAAAGGGGAGTCTAATCCCCTTTTATTTCAAAAACATCCGCATCATCTTTTCTTTCAATCCGGTATATTTCTGATACCGGATCGGCAGATCCATCCACGTTTTCTTATCGACAATACTGCGGTAATGGCTGAAGGTTTCAAATCCAACCCTGCCGTGGTAGCTGCCCATGCCGCTCTCACCGACACCGCCGAATGGCATATCGCTCGTTGCAAGATGAATGATCGTGTCATTGATACAGCCGCCGCCAAAACGGCAGGTATCTAAGACCTTCTTCTGTGCAGCCTTGTCCTCACTGAAAAAATAAAGCGCAAGCGGATGAGGGTGGGATTCCACGGTATCAAGCGCTTCGGCTAATGTGTCGAAGGTGAGGATCGGAAGCAGTGGACCGAAGATCTCTTCGCCCATCACAGCGTCGTCCCACGTAATATTATTGAGAACGGTAGGTGCAATGCGGAGCGATTCAGGCTCTGACTGTCCCCCATACACAAGCTTTTCCCCATTGATCAGCCCGAGAATGCGTTCAAAATGCTTTTCGTTGATGATCTTTCCATAATTCGGATTTTTCAGAGGTTCTTTCCCAAACTGCTTTTCAATCTCAGCTAAGATCGCAGTGATAAGCTCATCACGGATGCGTTTGTCACAGAGAATATAATCCGGCGCAACACAGGTCTGTCCACAGTTCAAATACTTGCCGAAGACAATACGCTTTGCGGCAAGCCGGATCTTAGCGGTGGAGTCAACGATACATGGGCTCTTTCCGCCAAGCTCTAACGTGACAGGGGTTAAATATTCAGCCGCATGGCGGAGTACTTCCCGTCCGACAGTCTTTCCGCCGGTGAAAAAGATCATGTCAAAACGCTGCTGTAACAGTGCCTGATTTTCTGCGCGGCCGCCATCGACCACTGCAACATAATGTGCCGGAAAACATTCTTCGATCATGGTCTTCATGACATTGAATGTGCAAGGGGCGTAGGCGCTTGGTTTTACGACCGCAGTATTCCCGGCTGCTATGGCATCGATCAGCGGATCGAGTGTCAGTAACACCGGGTAATTCCATGGACTCATGATCAGCACGGTTCCGTAAGGGGAAGGGGAGCGGAAGCTCTTTGCTGCAAACTGGGCGGCCGGGGTGGAAACACGTTTGCTGCGCATAAGGCTGCGGAGATGCTTCTGCATCCAGGTAAGCTCCGACAGCGTCAGCCCAATCTCACACATATAGCTCTCCATCCGGCTCTTTCCAAGATCCTCCTTCAGTGCCGCAGCGAGGTCGGCCTCATGGCGGATCATAGCCTCCTTCAAACTTTCTAACTGTTTCAGGCGGAATTCCGCCGGAATCGTTTTGCCACTGGAAAAAAAGTGGTTCTGTTGTTGTAAAATATCCTTGATCTCCTGTTCGGTCATGAGGATGCCTCCTTTTATCTTCCGGATCGATCAGACAATTACCTGTTCTGACTCAACCTGTATCCGTACATCTGATACTTATATACTATCGAAAATAACATACTTCTGCAAGTGTTTTACTTCCGGGCAGACAGGAAAAACAATTCTTGAAAAACGGCGCTCATAATGCTACAGTAATAATACTGATGATCTGCAGCAGAGATCATGGCGCAGATCAGTTTGATAATAATGTGTCTGCCGGATACGAAGGGCAGATTGCGGAAAGGCATGGAAAATGAAATGAACGATTATAAAATAGGCACAAAATGCGTACAGGCAGGATATACCCCGGAGAATGGACAGCCGCGGCAGATCCCGATCATCCAGTCTACCACTTTCAAATACAGCACCAGTGAGGACATGGGAAAACTGTTTGATCTTGAGGCATCCGGATATTTCTATACACGGCTGCAGAATCCGACGAATGATCATGTCGCAGCCAAGATCGCAGCAATGGAAGGCGGCACAGCCGCAATGCTGACCTCAAGCGGACAGGCAGCGAACTTTTTTGCCATATTCAACATATGTGAGAGTGGAGACCATATCGTGGCATCATCCTCGATCTACGGCGGAACTTTCAACCTCATTGCAGTTACGCTTGCCAAAATGGGGATCACGGCAACCTTCGTGTCTCCTGACGCATCGGAGGAGGAGTTAAACGCTGCGTTCCGTCCGAACACAAAGCTGATGTTTGGCGAGACGATAGCCAATCCGGCATTGACAGTATTAGATATTGAGCTCTTTGCAAAAACAGCACATGCGCACGGCGTACCTCTTATCATAGACAATACATTTCCAACTCCGGTCAACTGCAGGCCATTTGAGTGGGGTGCGGATATTGTGACACACTCCACCACCAAATACATGGATGGACATGGTGCGGCAGTGGGCGGTGCGATCGTTGACAGCGGAAAATTCGACTGGATGGCACACGCAGACAAATATCCGGGACTTTGTACACCGGATGAGAGCTACCATGGCGTGACCTATGCAGAAAAATTTGGCAATGAGGGCGCATTCATCACAAAATGTACAACACAGCTTATGCGTGATCTCGGATGCATCCAGTCGCCACAGAATGCATTCCTGTTAAACCTTGGACTGGAGTCGCTGCATGTGCGTATGCCTAAGCATGTGGAAAACGGACAGGCAGTTGCAGAATTTCTGGAAAAACAT
>ENA-OPWL01000836-OPWL01000836.1-human-gut-metagenome-genome-assembly--contig:-NODE-836-length-14027-cov-2.984684_pt1 | contig 14027 bp, 10 predicted proteins | sample MGYA00241508_ERZ502008 | MGnify/ENA primary metagenome ERZ502008 (study PRJEB25962, sample SAMEA2043046) | human gut metagenome | biome: human gut; feature: human-associated habitat; material: faeces... | reverse complement strand
CCTGCTTGCAGGCCGGAGGTGTGACGGTGGCAGTTCTGGGCTGCGGTCTGGATATTGTCTATCCGCCCGAAAACGCCAAGTTGTTCGCTCGCATTGCCGAGCAGGGAGCACTGGTAACGGAATATCCGCCGGGAGTTCCGCCAGCAGCGGCCAACTTTCCTGCGCGCAACCGTATTATCGTCGGTTTGTCGCAGGCCGTGCTGGTTGCAGAGGCAGGCAAGCGCAGCGGCGCTGTAATTACGGCGAATATCGCTGCCGATGAGGGACGTGAGGTGTATTGCGTACCGGGGAATATTTTCGATGGCAGCAGCATAGGCTGTCACGAGCTTATCCGTACCGGTGCCAAGCTGGTTGATATGCCACAGGATATTTTAGACGATAAAAGAAGCTGGCAGCAGGCGATGAACCGCCGCATAACCCAGCCGAATATATTTGACTGTGCGCCGCAGGAACCAAAGCCTGCGCCCGCACCTGTCACAACAGAATTAGGAGCGAAGCTGCTTGCGCTTTTGCAGGCAGGAGCGCTTTCTTTAGAAAAGCTGACGGAGCAGAGCGGAGCCGCTTTTGCTGCCGTAAGCATGGAGCTGCTTGACCTGCAGGCCGCCGGACTGGTGGCTACAGACCAGGCGCAGCGTTACTACCGAAAGTAGGAGGAACATAAATGGCAAAGACTCTGGTTATCGTGGAATCACCTACGAAATCCAAGACTATCGAAAAATTTTTAGGCAAAAACTATACTGTAAAGGCTTCTATGGGCCATCTGCGCGACCTGCCGAAAAGCACCTTGGGTGTAACCTTTCTGCCTGACGAGGAGCATGCAAACGAATTTGAGCCGAAATATATCAACATCCGCGGCAAGGGCGATTTAATCAAATCCTTGAAAGCTGAAGCCAAAAAAGCCGACAAAGTTTTACTGGCAACTGACCCTGACCGCGAAGGTGAAGCAATCAGCTGGCATCTGGCATTTATTCTGGGAATTGACCAGACATCTGCCTGCCGCATTGAATTTCATGAGATTACCGCTGCTGCTGTCAAGGACGCTATCAAGCATCCGCGCTGCATTGACATGGATATGGTTGATGCACAGCAGGCACGTCGCATTTTGGACCGCATCGTAGGCTATCAGCTGAGCCCGTTGCTGTGGCGCAAAATCCGCAAGGGCCTGAGCGCAGGACGCGTGCAATCCGTTGCAACTAAAATTGTTGCCGACCGCGACCGTGAAATCGAAGATTTCGTGCCGGTAGAATACTGGACACTCAGCGCCAAGCTGCGTGAAGGCAGCAAGGGCCAACTCTTTGAAGCAGAAGCAGTAAAATATAAGGGCAAAAAGCTGGAGCTGCACAACGAGCAGGAGGCAAAAGCAGCGGAGGAAGCACTCTCCAAGGCTGATTATATTGTAAGCGACGCAGTAAAGAAGGAACGCAAGCGTCACCCCGTACCGCCGTTTACTACCTCCAGCATGCAGCAGGAGGCCAACAAAAAGCTCAATTTCAGCGCCAAAAAGACCATGATGCTCGCACAGCAGCTTTATGAAGGCGTATCCCTGGGCAAAACCTCCGTCGGCCTGATTACCTACATGAGAACCGACTCCGTGCGTCTGGCAGAGGTTGCCATTGCCGAAATCCGCGACTATATCAAGCAAAACTTCGGCAGCGAATTCTGCCCGGCGAAGGAAAACCATTACAGCACCAAAAAGAACGCGCAGGACGCGCATGAGGCAATTCGTCCGACCAGCGTCATGCGTACCCCGGCCGAGATGCAGGAGTACCTCACCAATGACCAGCTGAAGCTGTATACGCTCATCTGGAACCGCGTTGTTGCCAGCCAGATGTCGGACGCTGTTTATGACGTTACCACCCTGACGATTGATGCTGCCGACTACCAGCTGCGCGCAACAGGCTCCGTGCTGAAATTCCCGGGCTTCTTGCAGCTGCACAGCAAATATGACGATAAAGAAAAGGACTCCAAGGTTCCTTACGTCGAACCCGGCAGCAAGCTGCTGCTTTACAAGCTCATGCCGGCAGAGCAGCACTTCACCGAACCGCCTGCGCACTTCACCGAAGCAACGCTCATCAAGGAGCTGGAGGAGAAGGGCATAGGCCGCCCCAGCACCTTTGCACCTACCATCGTTACCCTGCTTACCCGCGGTTACGTGGTCAAAGAGGCCAAAAAGCTGCTCGTTACCGAGCTTGGCATTATGACTGTTGATATGCTCACCGAATACTTCAAGGGACTCATCAACATCGGCTTCACCGCCCAGATGGAGGAAAAGCTGGACGAGGTTGCCGAGAAGAAGCACACCAAGGACGAGGTCCTCAGCGAATTCTACGGTCCCTTCAAAAAAGATCTGGACCACGCAGGTGTGGCAATTCCTATCGTCGAAATCCCGCTGGAGGTCTCCGACGTTCCCTGCGACAAATGCAACGACGGCACCATGATGGTTATCCGCGAGGGACGCTTCGGCAAGTTCCTAGCTTGCCCCAACTTCCCCAAATGCCGCAATACCAAGCCTATCCTACACCCGATTGGTGTAAAATGTCCTCAATGCCTCCAAGGTGATATCCTCGAACGCAAGAGCAAAACCGGCAAGGTATTCTATGGCTGCGAAAGATATCCCGAGTGCGATTACACCACCTGGGATAAGCCGCTTAACGAAACCTGCCCGGACTGCGGCGCTATGATGGTAGAGCACGTGGAACGCAACGGCAGCAAGCGCAAGTTCTGCAGCAACCCGGAATGCTCCAAGGCAAGAACGGTATATGCTTCCAAAACCGCAGCAACAAAGACTACGGAAGCTAAAACAACCGCAACCAAGAAAACTACAGCGGCTAAAAAAACTACCGCTAAGAAAACTACTGCTACCAAAACTGCTGCGAAGAAAACCACTACCGCAAAAAAGACTACAGCTACTAAAACAACTACCGCTACTGCAAAGAAAACAACCGCAACGAAAAAAACTACTACAACCAAGAAAGGCAGCAACGAATAAATGACTATCTCACCTGTACACGTAATCGGTGCGGGCCTGGCAGGCTGCGAAGCCGTTACCCAGCTCACGCGCCATGGTATCCCTGTAATCCTGCACGAAATGCGTCCTGTAAAAAGTGACGAAGCACATAAAACCGCATATTTTGCCGAGCTTGTCTGCAGCAACTCCCTGCGCGCAGGCAACATTGAAAACGCTGTCGGCCTGCTAAAGGAAGAAATGCGCCGTTTAGGCTCCCTCATCATGGAAAAGGCTGACGAGCATCAGGTGCCTGCTGGCGGCGCTCTGGCTGTTGACCGCGACGGCTTTGCCGCTGCCGTAACCGAAGCAGTGAAGGCCAATCCGCTAGTTACCGTCATCCACGAAGAAGTGACCGACCTGGAAAGCCTCGAAGGCACTGTTATCGTAGCCAGCGGCCCGCTGACCAGCGACGCGCTTTTCGCCGATATCAAAAAGCTGCTGCAGGCTGATTATCTGCACTTCTTTGATGCCGCCGCACCGATTGTTACCGCCGATTCCCTGGACTATGACAAGGTTTACCGTGCATCCCGCTACGACAAGGGCGGCGCCGACTACCTCAACTGCCCCTTCTACACGAAGGAGGAATACGTTGCCTTCTGGGAAGCTCTCTGCAATGCGGAAAGCGCTCCCGTAAAAGATTTTGAGCATGATGTATTTGAAGCCTGCATGCCTATCGAGGAAATGGCAGCAAGAGGCGAGGACACCATGCGCTTCGGTCCGCTGAAGCCTGTAGGCCTCATTGATCCGCGTAACGGCAAGGAAGCCTACGCAGTAGTACAGCTGCGTCAGGATAACGCTGCAGCCTCCCTTTATAATCTGGTAGGCTTCCAGACACACCTCAAATGGCCGGAGCAACGACGTGTTTTCGGCATGATTCCCGGTCTGGAGAATGCAGAGTTCGTCCGTTTCGGCGTAATGCACAAAAACACCTATCTGAATTCGCCGCAGCTGCTGGATAAGCATTTCAACCTGCGCAGCAACAAACGCTTCTACTTTGCCGGACAAATGACAGGCGTAGAAGGCTACGTTGAGTCTGCAGCCTCCGGACTGATGGCCGGTTTAGCTGCTGCAAGAGCGGTACTGGAGCTGCCGGAAGTAGAATTCCCCGACGTAACCGCGCACGGCGCTTTGGCCAACTACATCAGCAACCCGGCGATTGAAAACTTCCAACCGATGAACATCAACTTCGGCCTCATTCCGCCGCTCACTGTACGCATCCGCAAAAAGAGAGAAAAGAACGCTCAGATTGCAGCACGCGCTCTGGAAGCGCTGGACGGCTTTCTGCCTGCACTTAAAACTGAACAGGCGTAAATTTTTGCCTGTTATCTCTGAAATATGCTGAAAACGTCAAAAATATTTTTAGAGAAAGACAATATGTGTCCTCCCGCTATGGTAAAATTTGCTTATAACCGGTGGCAAAACGTTTGCTTAAGAGAATGATTGTGCTATAATAAGCTTAAAGAGATTTTCTTGCATCAACCGCTTTGCAAATTTCATGGCAGGGAGGAACTAATAATGACAGATTTACGCATCGCAAAGGATCGCTTGCTCTATATGTATTCGCGCCTGGTAGACGGCAAAATGCTCTACAAGAAGGAGGAGGCCCAACGCTTCGGCTGCTCCTTACGCTCTATTCAGCGCGACATAGAAGACCTGCGGTCCTTTTTGCATGAGCAGAACGAAGCATCAGGCCTGGTGCAGGATTTGGTTTACAACCAGAAGCTCGGCGCTTACCAGCTTGTACCGCCCTCACGCAATCTGCTGTCCAACGAGGAGGTTTTCGCCACGCTCAAGATACTGCTGGAGAGCAGGGCGTTCACCAAAAAAGAGCTGTATCCGATTCTTGATAAGCTGATTGACTGCTGTATCCCAAAAACAGAGCAGCAGCGTGTGAGCGAGCTTATAGGCAACGAAAAGCTGCTTTATGTAGAACCGCAGCACAAAGATAAATTTCTGAAGAAGATGTGGGAGATTAGCGGCGCTGTGCATGAGCATCTGGAGATAATCATTAACTACCGCCGTACCGACGGCGTGCTGGTGCAGCGCAGACTGCAGCCCGTGGGCATCATGTTCTCCGAATTCTATTTTTATCTGGCAGGCTTCATCGTGCCCAAGGAGAAGGAGAAGCTCAAATTCGAGATAGAAAACGATCCCTTCCCGACTATCTACCGCATCGACAGAATCAACAGCTTTACCGTCACCGAAACGCATTTCGCCGTTCCGTATTCCAAACGCTTTGAGGAGGGAGAATTCCGCAAGCGCATCCAGTTTATGTACGGCGGCCATCTGCAGCGCCTGCGCTTCCTGTTTAAGGGTGGCAGCTATGAGTACATCCTTGACCGCCTGCCTACAGCCAAGGTAGTAGAGGAGGGCGAAAATGGCACGCTTATCGAAGCGGAGGTTTTCGGCAAGGGCATTGATATCTGGCTGAAAAGCCAGGGCGAGCTGATTGAGGTTATTTCCAGACAGGAGATACCGGTAAACTAAGTACAAAATTCACTTTCGCAAAAAATATCTAAAAATTTCTCAAAAAATTTTTTAGGATAGCCAATCTCTGGCTATCCTATTTTTTATAATAAGATTATGCTAAGGCATAATGCAAAACAACACTGATTGCCGGCACGTTTTTCAGGAATGTGTCTGCATTTACTTTGGCAAGCGGTATTAAGGCAGCCTGCATCCGTCAGTCCCTTGCGGTGCTGCAGGAAAACAGTCTTCGCACCTTTTTTTACATGAAGAAATGCCGGAAATACTGTAAGCTATAATCAGTAAGAAGTAGAGGAGTGGATGATATATGTATTGCGAAAAGTATGTAGAAATGGGCAGAAAAATACGTTATTACAGAATCATGCAGGAGCTGGGGCAGGGGATGCTCGCAGAGCAGATAGGCATTACTCCGCAGTATTTGAGCAAAATCGAGCACGGCAGCGCGCGCCCGAGTATGGACCTGGTATTCCGCATCGCCGACAAGCTGCAGGTGAAGGTGTCGCACCTGCTGGAGGCCTGCTGATAACTTAATCAGGGCATGGATTTTTCCTCCTTTTTGTGGTACAATACCCATGTAATTGCTTCTGCTCGAGGCAATTAACAGCGTGACTGCCCCAGGGCAGCATACATGTAAGGAGGCAATTTAATATGAACGAGCAAAACAGCGTTTTAAGCATCATTGGCAAGGTAAGCGGATTGTTATCCAAGTACATCGCCGTCGTGATTTTAATCACCTCTGCGGTTGCTTTCACCCATCCGCAGGAATTCATGTGGATTCCGCAGTATACCGCTCTCTTCCTGGGCACGGCAATGTTCGGCATGGGCCTGACCATTAAGCGCGAGGACTTCCAAATCGTCTTTTCCCGACCTAAGGAGGTTATTTCCGGCTGTATCCTGCAATACACCATCATGCCCCTGGCAGCCTATCTGTTGGCTGTAGTGATGAATCTTGATACTGATATCGCTCTGGGCGTTATCCTCGTGGGCTGCTGCCCCGGCGGTACTGCCAGCAACGTTATTGCCTATATCGCTAAGGGTGACGTTCCCTTATCCGTGGGCATGACCATCACTTCGACCTTGATTGCACCGCTGGTAACACCTGTGCTGGTGTACCTGCTGGCAGGCTCCTGGGTTGAGGTAAGCTTTATGGCTATGGTGCTTTCCGTAGTGAAGATTGTGCTGCTACCTGTGCTTGCAGGTATCATCTTAAACAGCCTTTTCCACGAAACCATCGTTAAGCTGGGCGGTATTCTGCCGCTTGTTTCCGTTGTAGCGATTGTAACCATTATCGACGGTATCGTTGCTGTCAACGCTGCTAAGCTGATGAGCTGCGGTCTGATCGTAATGCTGGCTGTTGTCCTGCACAACGGCATCGGTATGGCTCTGGGCCTGGGCATGGCGCGTCTGATGAAGGTATCCTACGCTAAGGAAACATCTATCGCTATCGAAGTTGCAATGCAGAACAGCGGTCTGGCGCTTGCACTGGCAACCGCAAACTTCGCCGCTAATCCGCTGGCTACGCTTCCGGGCGCTATCTTCAGCGTATGGCATAACGTTTCCGGTTCTATTTTCGCCAGCTGCCGCATTAAAGAGGTAGAGGAAAAGCAAAAGCTGGAGCTTAAAGAACATGCAATAGCAAAATAAGCAAAAATATTAAAGGCACTACTGAGAGCGCAGTAGTGCCTTAATTATTTGTATAGCGTAGAGCAGGGGAGCCTGCATATTATTTTTTACTTTTATTATCCAAACCGAAGAGCATTTCCATAGGCTGCTCCGGCGCTTCCTTAACCGTTGCGCCTGTGCTGAAGCCCGGCATTTCCGCCTTGGTCAGCTCAATTTTGCCGTATTGGCGCTCGTAATCATCAATAACCCATTTCAAAATCTGTTCGATTTCCTTATTGACCGAACGGCCATTTATCTTTGCCAAATGTTTCATCTTATTCATAATAATAGGATGAATGCGCAGTGTAAAACGTGCTTCTTCCATGAATACTCCCTCCAGATTCTGACTATTCTACTAATTATTATAGGCAAGAACAGCGCTTTTGGCAAGGAGATAATCTTTTTTAGCAACAGGTAACTGTTTTTACAAGAATTTCAGACAATAGATATGCAAATATGTTATAATAAATACCATAGTGTAAATTTTTAGGAGGCAACAATGACTTTAGCAATAAATGCCGTATACCACGGCTTTAAGGTTTTACAAGCACAATTTGTAGATGAAATCAGCTCCCAGGCATATATCCTGGAGCATATCAAGAGCGGCGCACGCCTTTTGTACCTTGCTAACGATGACGATAACAAGGTTTTTTCTATTTCCTTCAGAACTCCGCCTGCAGATGATACAGGTGTGGCACATATTTTGGAGCATTCCTCTCTCTGCGGCTCCCGCAAATATCCCTTAAAGGAGCCCTTCGTAGACCTCGTCAAGGGTTCTCTGAACACCTTTTTGAACGCTATGACCTTCCCGGATAAGACCATGTATCCCGTTGCCAGCCGCAACGATAAGGACTTCCATAACCTGATGGACGTCTATCTGGACGCTGTGTTCTATCCTTCCTTCTACCAGAACAAATACACCCTGCGTCAGGAGGGCTGGCATTATAATCTGGACAGTCTCGACGGCGAGCTGAGCTACAACGGCGTGGTTTATAACGAAATGAAGGGCGTGTATTCTTCGCCAGACGCATATCTGGAAAACGAAGCAATGAAGGCTCTGTTCCCCGACAACTGCTACCGCTTTGAATCCGGCGGCTATCCGGACGCTATTCCGCAGCTGACTCAGGAAAAATTCGAGCAGTTCCACAAAACCTATTACAGCCCGGAAAACAGTTATATCTATTTATACGGTGATATGGATATCGACGCTACTCTGGAATATCTCGACAGCGAATATCTGAGCAGCTTCGAGAAAACCGGTACTGTTGATTCCGCCATCGCAGAACAGCAGTCCTTGCCGCGTACTGCGGATATCGAAGCCTTTTATCCGGTTGGGGCAGAGGAGGACTGCACTGCCAAAACATATCACGAGCTTTCTATTGTAACAGGCAAGGCAACCGACCTGCAGACCAGCATGGCTCTGAGCCTGCTGAAAAGCACATTGCTGGACAGCGAATCCTCCGCACTGCGCCGTGCGCTGATGGATGCAGGCGTAGGCCAGATTATCAACGGCAGCTATACCTCCAGTATGTATCAGCCGGTATTTTCTATCCGTGCCAGCGGCAGTGAGAAGGAGCTGCGTGATAAATTTATTAGCGTTATTTATAAAACACTGCAGGACATTACTATCAACGGCATTGATAAAAAGCTGCTGGAGGCCAACATCAACTCCATGGAATTCAAGCTGCGTGAAGCAGATTTCGGCGGCTATCCCAAGGGACTGATTCTGGGCATCGGCGTTATGGATAACTGGCTGTATGACGGCAATCCGATTGAGGGCCTCTGTTACAACAAATATCTGGCAGCTCTGCGCGAGGGCCTGAAAACCAACTATTACGAAAGCATTATTGAAAACTATCTGCTGGACAACACCCATAAGGTGCTGGTAACCCTGCTGCCGCAGCCCGGCAAGGAGGAGGCAGACCAGGAGGCCGCTGCTGCCAAGATGAGCGCTATCAAGGCACAGATGAGCCAGGAGGAGCTGCAGCAGCATATCGACGAATGCGCCGAGCTGCACCGTCTGCAGGCTACTCCCGACAGTGAGGAAGCACGCGCAACCATCCCTGTACTGAAGCGCAGCGACATCAGGCAGGAGGTAGAGAAGATTGAAACGCAGGAGGAAGAGCTGGGCGCAAGCCATTTGCTGTATCTTCCGCGCAACACCAATAAAATCGCTTATACCAGCTTCTATTTTGATATTACCGATATGGAAGCCGAAAAGCTGCCTCTGTGCTATCTGCTCACAGATATCATGGGCAAGTTCAATACCGAACGCTACAGCTATCAGGAGCTGGCAACCAACGCCATCATGTATACCGGTGGCATTGCGTTCGCTGTACGCGCCTTCACCGAAGCAGAATCTACGGATGATTATAAAATTTACTTCTCCACCAAAGGCAAATGCCTCACCGATAACCTGCCGAAAATGCTGGATATCCTGCAGACCATTGCTTTGGAAAGCAAGATGGACGATCTGGAGCGCTTCCGCGAGCTGGTATCAGAGCTGAAAACCGATTGGGATGACAATTTCTTCAACCGCGGTCAGACCGTTGCTATCACCAGACTGTTCTCCTATTGCTCTGCCGGCGCACGCGTCAACGAGCAGGATGAATTTAGCTATTACCAGTTCCTCAAAAAGCTGACCGATAACTTCGACGAGCTGGCACCGCAGGTACTGGAGCAGTTGCGCCTGTTAATCAAACGCTTCTTCCAGAAGAACCGTTTCCTGCTCAGCTACAGCTGTGACGTAAAAGAGCAGGCAACAGTAAGACAACAGTGCCTTGATTTCATCAGCAAGCTGTCTGAGGCAGAAGCAGGGGAGAAGGCTGAGGTTCTGCCCGTAGGCACCGTTAACGAGGCTATTGCTACCGCAGGTAAGGTACAATACGTTGCTGCAGGCGGCAACTTTGCTAAGCACGGTCACAAATACGTGGGCGCGATGGCTGTACTGGAAACCATTCTGAGCTATGAATATCTCTGGACCAAAATCCGTATTCAGGGCGGCGCTTACGGTGTTACCGCACGCTTTGAGCTGAACGGTGTAGGTGTATTTGCATCCTACCGCGACCCGCAGCTGCCGAAAACTCTGGAGGCTTACCAAGGTCTGGCAGAATGGCTGAGAAACGAAGAATTCCCCGAACGCGAGCTAAACAAGTACGTTATCGGTACCATCAGCACGATGGATAAGCCCCTGACCAACAGCATGCGTCTTGACAAGGCAACCGCGCAATATCTGAAGCACGTTCCCGTTGAGCTGCGCCAGCGCATCCGCAGCGAAATCCTCAATGTAAGCAATGCAGACCTGCAGGCACTGGCTAAGGTAGTAGAGGACATGCTCAGCGATGGCCTGATCTGCGTAGTCGGCGGCAAGCAGCCTATCGAAGCCAATAAATCTTTGTTCAACAATATCATCAATGCGTAAATCTGTACGCTAGTAAATTTACGCTAAGGTTAATAAAAACCCGTGACGTCCGAAGGGAGTCACGGGTTTTGTTATACGGAAAAACATTATTTACTTAGTCCAGCTCGCCGTTCTGCGCCTTTTTAACAAGCTCCTGATAAGCGTTATAAACGCCGCTGTTGAAGCAGGTAAGCACAACGCTCATGCCATAATCGGCGTTGGCATTAATCCATTTGGTGCAGGTCAAAAGAGCGATACGGGCAGCCTCGTCCACAGGATAAGCATAAGCACCGGTAGAAATCGCCGGGAAAGCAATGCTGTGCAGATGATGCTTGCGGGCCAGGTCCAGACTGTTCTTGTAGCAGTCGGCCAGTTCCAGTCTTTGTTCAACCTTACCGTTATAAATAGGGCCTACGGTATGAATAATGTAGCTTGCAGGCAGATTATAGCCATAGGTAATCTTTGCCGCACCGGTTGTGCAGCCGCCTAAGGTTTTGCATTCCTCCAGAAGCTGCAGTCCTGCAGCGCTGTGAATAGTACCGTCAACGCCACCGCCACCTAAAAGCGTGCTGTTGGCAGCATTGACAATTGCGTCGCAGTCCAGCGTAGTAATATCACCGCGCCAAACGGAAATAGCGTTCTGCTGCTTGTTCTTCTTGGCATCAGCCAATAGCTCCTTGATCATCCGGTTTTGAATATTGAAGGGAGCAGGGGAAGCAGGGTTAAAGATAATACCCGCAATGCCATCCATTTGCAGGATAGCTTCAAAGTAATTGACCAGCGGACGACTGATAACATTGCAAGGCTCGCCCTGCTCGTAGGCCTCTTTGCTGCTGTAAGCAGTCATATATTCCAAGCCACTTTCGGTAGTCTGCGTCTGCAGCAGCAGCTGTCCCTCCGGAGCATCGGCAGCAGTAGGAATGAGCACCTCTGCACCTTCCTGCAGCATTACGCTGACTGCATGCAACAGCTTCACCAGATTAGCTTCGCTCTGGTCCGCAGCAAAGAATTGCTGGGCGTTCATGATAATATCAGTAGACGGATGTAACATATGCGTCATCTCCTTGTAAAAATCGTTTACACACATTCATAACTATAATATATAACAAAAAAACAGCTCTGTAAAGAGCTGTTTTTTTGTATTTGACGCTAAAGTGACATCATTTTACATGCATTTTACAGTCAGGTTATTAGAGCATACGGAATACAGAAATAACCTTACCAAGCACCTTAATGTTGTCAGAACCTACAATAGGCTCGTACTTATCGTTTTCCGGCTGCAGGCGCACACTGCGCAGCTCGCGGAAGTAACGCTTAACGGTAGTTTCCTCGCCGTCAATCAGGGCAACAACAATATCGCCGTTATTAGCAAAATTCTGCTTACGTGCAATAATGTAGTCATGATCCAGAATACCTGCGTTAATCATGCTGTCACCGCATACGGAAAGCATGAAAACATCATCGTCGCAGCCAATCAGGTCACGAGGAATAGGATAGGTCTCTTCGATGTTCTCGACAGCAAGAATAGGAACACCTGCAGTAACCTTGCCAACCAGCGGTACTGGAACAAGGAGCTTGTTTCTCCAGGCATCGCTTTCGCTCATCAGCTCCAGAGCACGCGGCTTAGCAGCATCACGCTGAATGAAGCCATACTCCTGCAGCTTCTTCAGATGATTATGCACGCTGGCACTGGAGGATAAACCTACTGCTGCACCGATTTCGCGTACAGCAGGCGGATAGCCCTTATGATTAATAAAAGTACGGACGAATTTCAAAATGTTACGTTGGCGTTCAGACAACATATCTTCGGTATAGTTGCCATCAAAGTCCGGCGGGAGTGCTTTTCTTCTTCCCATTTTAGACCCTCCAATCATGTGTTTATAGTTAACCTTATACAAATTATAACAGATAAAAGTAATTTCGTCAAACAGCAGTGCGCACGGTGGCTAATTTAACATAAAAAATGCTAAAAACTTTTCAAAACCTCCGGGGGAGGAGCAAAAAGCGAAGAATTCTCATTGTCTGACGCTTTTTGCAGCATTTTCCTCAGTTGGGAAATAAACATGTCTATAATGCTGCCTTTTTACCGCAAAGACTGCAAAATAATATTTTACGTCCGATAATGTATATTATGTTAAATTTGTGGTATTCTAATTATGCAAGGTAAATTTAATTCATGCCTTGCTATGGCGCAAAGTTATATACAAGCAAAGGAGTTTTTAAAATGGTAGTAACTGAATTAGACCGTTTTGTCATTAAGAATGGATTGATGCCGTCCATGAATCCCGAAACTATTAATTGGTGTTTCGGTTCTCTTCGTGGTTATCTTCTTCATTTGCATGATATTGGCCTTGGTGATTTTGTTCTTATGAAATTTAATGGTTCTTATTATAGTGTTCCTGCTGAAAATTCCACTAAAGTTTTTTTGAAAGGCGGTGTTTATGTGAATGAGTAGACATTCAATTCAACATCTTTTTTCGCAGGTTCCTACTGCACAGATTCCACGTTCTAAGTTTAACCGCTCTCATGGTCTTAAGACTACATTCGATAGCGGTTATTTAGTTCCTATTTTCGTGGATGAGGTTCTACCCGGCGACACGTTTTCTATGGATTGTACATTATTCGCCCGTGTCGCTACTCTTATTAGCCCTATCATGGATAATATGTACATGGATACTTTTTGGTTTTTCGTTCCAGAGCGTTTGTTGTTTGAGCATTTTCAAGCAATGTGCGGTGAACAGGATAACCCAACGGATTCTACCGATTATCTCTTTCCTACTATAAAATCTCCAACAGGTACAGGTTTTGAAGTTGGTTCTATTGCTGATTACTTTGGATTGCCTACTGGCATTCCTAATTTAGAGGTTAGAGCTGAGCCGTTTAGAGCTTACAATTTAATTTATAATGAGTGGTTCCGTGATGAGAATTTGCAAGAGTCTTTGCCTTTTACTAAAGCTGATTCTGACCAATATTCTAATTATAAATTAGTTAGACGTGGCAAACGTCATGACTATTTTACAAGTGCTTTACCTTGGCCGCAAAAAGGCCCCGGTGTAGAGTTGCCTTTTGGTGGTACTGCTAATGTTGTTTCTAACAACAAAGATATCCTCTTTTCTTCCGGCGCTTCCCTTCCTCATGGTAGCGGTTCTACTTCTATTCATCCTGTTTTCACTGATGTTGCTCTTGGTGGTCGTTCTTACACTTTCTCTTCCGGCAATGTCATTAATACTAACACTGATTCTTCTGTTGGGTTCTCCGCTTTGCGTTTTGGTTCGGAGTCTGGACTTCAAGTCGATTTAACATCTGCTACATCTATTACAATCAATCAGTTCCGTGAGGCCTTTCAGATTCAAAGATGGTATGAGCGTGCCGCTCGTGGTGGTACTCGTTATACGGAAATTATCCGTAGTTTCTTTGGTGTAGTTAGCCCGGATGCACGTTTGCAACGTCCTGAATATCTTGGCGGTTCTT
>ENA-OPWL01000799-OPWL01000799.1-human-gut-metagenome-genome-assembly--contig:-NODE-799-length-14604-cov-2.364080_pt1 | contig 14604 bp, 9 predicted proteins | sample MGYA00241508_ERZ502008 | MGnify/ENA primary metagenome ERZ502008 (study PRJEB25962, sample SAMEA2043046) | human gut metagenome | biome: human gut; feature: human-associated habitat; material: faeces... | reverse complement strand
TTGGTCGTCATCGACATTCCGCACCTGCACTTTGATTTTATCCAGCCCTGCAAGCTGCGCTGCATGGAAGCGCCGATGCCCGGAGATGATTTCATAGCCACCCTCGGCACGGGGGCGCACCGTCAGGTTGGTAAGTACGCCGTTTTCCTTGATGCTGTCCACCAACTTCTGCATATCTTCATCGTCACGAACCTCAAAGGGGTGATTGACAAAAGGATGCAGTTCAGAAAGCGGTACTTCCGTTACTAGGTCGCCGCTTTCTCGTTGGCGGTCAGCCTCTGAGGAAAACATATCAGCGATCGCGGGCATCTTCATCGCGTTCATAAACTTGTTCTTCGCGGCCATGACCTAATACCTCCTGCGTAAATTCAACGTATGCTCTTGCGCTGCTGCTTTTGGGTTCGTACAGGATAGTGGGTGCTGCAAACGCCTGGCTTTCCTGCACTTTGACGTTATAGGGAATCTCCGTAGTAAATACACGGAGCGTTCTCCCATACTTGGCGCGGACATCATGGGCATAATGCTCTGAGACTTTCGTATGCTGGGTCATCGTCAGCAAAATGCCCCTGATATGCAGTCCTGGGTTGATTTTGCGCTGCACGTTGGAAATCGAATTTGTCAGCTGCGACATACCAACTACCGAGAACGGCTGCGCCTGCATCGGGATGATGACCTCGTTGGCAGCGGACAGCGCGTTTGTCAGTAGAAGCCCCACGGAGGGGGAGCAATCAATGATGCAGTAATCATACTGGTTGCTGTACTGCTCCAGACAGGTTTTCAGCAGCACCTCACGACACATCATGGTGCCCATAGCCAGTTCAAAACTGGCCAGCCGGAGATTGGACGGAATGAAATCCACCTGTGGTGCAGAATCATCCGTGCGCTTGCTCTGATAAACGCACTCTCTGTGGGAGAGGGGCTTTTCATAGGCAACTTTCATCAGCAACTCTGTGATTGTCTGCTCAAGGTCCTGTTCAGGCGGGATACCGCAGTAGCAGGACAGATTGCCTTGCGGGTCAAAGTCTACCATGAGGACACGGTAGCCCTGCTGGGTAAGGGCAATGCCCAAGTTATACGCGGTAGTCGTTTTACCGGTGCCGCCTTTCTGGTTTGCGATAGCAATAGTTTTCATCTGGTTTCCTCCAAAATATCATCCAAGCTGATACAGTGCTTCTGATATTCCTGTGTGACCTGCACCAGCGTGTCGTTATAGTCTTTGCCGATAGGCGGCGGGCGGTCTTCCACGGTTTTGCCGCTGCCCTCCAAGTGCTTGATAATGTCCTGCGTTCTGGTTCTACCGGCTTCGTCATTATCAAGACATAGAACGATGTGGGTTATGTTCGGGTAGTATGTAAGAAACGCATCCAGTGCAGCGTAATCTGTACCACCCAGCGCCAGATAGTGAACACCGCGCCAGTTTCCAGTGTGCTGCATAATTTTCAGCGAGGCACCTGACATGGCATCTATGGGCGCTTCGTACACTTCCACCGTGTCGGCATTGGCAGCAGCTTCGATGTAGAACGGATATATCTTTTTGCTGCCGGGAATATCACGGCGGAATTGGATTTTTGAGCAGCCACGCAAGCTGCCGCCTTTGGCCTCACCATTTCCATCACGCCCGACGAATACGCAGTTCGGATGGTCCTTGAAGCTCGTCTGATACAGGATTTTCTTCTGCTTGCAGAGCGTCAGCACGTTGGGGTGGATGCAGCGCTTGCGAAGATAGGCGGTAGCAGCGTAGTTGTTTTTGTCAGGTCTCGGCAGCCTGAATTCCTTCGCCGGTTTTTTCTCGGCAGGGGGTGGGGGCGTTTTTACAGGTTGGAAAGAAGGACGGACACCGCCCTGTATCCGATTGATTTCCCGCACCGCCTCCACAAACGAAACACCCTCGACCGCTATGAGATAGTTCAGCGCGGTGCGGCCGGTAGCTTTCGTTTTGAAGTACGTCCACGAACCATCCTCTGCAAAGGTCAACGAGCTGTGCCCTTTGTGGCGGAACTGTCCGGGTCCTTCCGGTTTGAAGTTGTCCGGCTCGCACAGCTGCATATACTGGTACAGATTCATCTGCTTCGCTTGGGCGATTTCCTGCTCTGTTACACCGGGCATACTCTACCACCTATTCTGTTTTCCTAAAGGTAATTTATATTCTCAGTATCACTATAATCAGTCTAATTATTATCAGTATTAGTTCCGTGTGATTTTCAAGAATCCAGAAGTGTGAAAATCACACTTCAAGAAATGTCAAACATCCATAGACGGAAAGGATAGGAAAGAATCAGTATCACTATAATCAGTATCGTTATTATCAGTATTGTCCCATCAAAGAAATAGGGCTGACCTGTTACAGTCAGCCCTAAGTAAAAATTCCATATTCTGTTAGCAAAAAATCAGTTTTGCATTAACGTCTTGCGCCATAGCTGCACTGCTTGAGTGCACTCCTAGCCACAAGTTTGCTTCCGTCATAGACCAACACGCGGGCTTTGTAGTAATATTTTCTGCCCTTCGTGCCCTTGGTGCTGATAAAGCTGTTCTTGCTGCTTGTCTTGAGCAGCTTGTAGCCTGCGTCCTTCTTCGTCGAGCGATAGAACTGGTACTTGACCGTGTAGCCCAGCGACTTGATGTCGGAGATCATGGTCTTGCTGCTCTTGGCTGCAACCTGTACCTTGACGGATTTCTTGCTCGTCTTAGTGGTGGTCACTTTGAACTTCGCGCTCTGCATCAGTTCTTTGACGTGGGCGGCGTTCTGTTCTTTAATTAACCCCTCTGCTTCGTCTTTGTCGACGACTGCGAAGGTCGAGAAGTGGGGCGTCGTGAAGCGAATGTAATATTCTGCGCCGATCTTCACTACGCTGTGGTTCAGGATCTTGCAGAGGCCGTTGTCGTCGATGTAGATCACGAGGATGTCTTTGCCTTTGAGCTTATCCGGCATCGGCAGAATCACATAAGCCTTGCCGCCTTCAAATTGATGCAGGTGTTTTTCGCCAATCTTCGCGACAATCTCGAAAAGCGTGCCGTTCTTGCCGACGATCTTCTCCGCCGGTTTCTGCGTTTCCTTGAGCTGGGTGTTTTCGCCCACCACGATGGTTACGGTGTCACCCTTGGCTGCGCCTGCAATCGTTTCTAAGGTCTTGTTGTCGAGGACGACTTCGCCGTTGTCGGTCTTGATGACAAGGTCGGCGTTCGTGTCCTTGGCGATCGCGTTGACGGTCGCCTTTGGCAGCTCGACTTCGGTTGCTTTCACGCTGTCCGCCGCGCCTGTGCTGCCTGCGCCGCTGCCGTTATTCGCGTCACTGGACTTCACAGTGATCTCGATCGTATCGGACTTATTGGAAACCGCCTGATCGAGCAGTTTGTCACCGAGGTCTTTGGAAACGCTGGCTGTGGTCTTGGAAACATCCTGACCCTGCTCGTTCTTGGTCGTTTCGGTCGTCGTATTCTTGACGGTCGTCTTGGTTGTTGTAGTTGTGTCGGTTTCCGCACCCGGCTTGGAGGTCGTATTGTCCTTTGTGTCTTCTTTGACTGTGATGACATCCGCATCAGCCGGTGTCGGAGCCGGGGCTGCGCCACCGCCGCCACCACTGGATGCTCCGCCGCCACCACCGGATGCTCCGCCGCCGCCGGAAGGCTGGTTGGAAACAGTCACAGTCAAACTTTGTTCTGCCACATCTGCGTACTCTGCGTTTCCCTGCACCTTATACCAAACAGTGTATTTCCCCGCGTTTTTCGCTGTGGGGATCTGCTCACTCCATTTGGAATCGTCAAGCCGGTAGAGCATCGTGCCGCCAGTGGTCTTGCCTGCTGTAACCAGCGCCTGTTCTGCACCGTTGTAGGTCAAGGCGTTTGCCGTAGGTGCCGTAACAGTAGGGACAAACTTGTCGGTCGCATTGACATTGACGGTCAGAGTGATGTCCTCATAATTCGTGCTCTTGATTACCACGGTCACTGTGCCCACAGAGCCGGTGGTTTTCACGTCATTTTTCTGAATCGGCAGGATCAGCTTGCCGTTTTCCACCTTCGCGCCGCCGGTGTAGTAGCGGCCATCCAGTTTGATTTCGCTGATCTCATAGGTGAGTGCACCATACTCTTTGGGCGTTTCCAGCGGGGGCAGAGTGGGGAGCGTCACAGTGTAGGTCTTTTCGTGGCCGTTTACAATGTCGAGCCCAGTTTTCTTGGTGAAGTCAGGCGCAGCGGCCTTGGTGATGTTTCCAGTCGTTGGGAAGCTGCTCTGCTCCAGGGCGTAATTCTTCGCGGCCTGCCCCATCAGGGTCACTGTGGCAGTGATGTTCTTGCCGTTGCCCACACTGGCATCGTCAAATCTGGCGGTCACGGTGTAGTCTGTGCCTCGGTTCAAGGTCATGTTGTCGAAGATCACGCTGGTGGGTTCCACGGTTGTCGTGCCGTCGTAGATCTTGTCCGCACACGCTACCTTGGTGATCGTCAGCGGTTTCTTTCCTATACTGACCGCCACGCTGGCGGGTGCGGTATCGTTGTGGTTTGCATCGCCAATCACCCGATACCACACGGTATACGTTCCGGCATCGGTGCCGGTAGGGATGACCGGGCTGTATGTACCGTTCTCGGTCAGGCTGTACTGCATGGTGCCGCCGCTGGTCACGCTGCCCGCGGTAATGAGCGCCTGCTCCTGGCCGGTATAGGTCAGGTTTTCCTGCGCTGTGGGAGGCGTGATGAGGCTTGACCTGATGTCGGCCTTTTGTACCGTTACAACAATATCCTGGCTCATTTTCTTGTAGCCGTCGCAGGTGGCGGAAAAGCGGAAGGTATGATTGCCTGCGGACAGCTTTTGTTCGGCGAGATTAAATTGATTCTTTGTTGTCGCGCTGCCAACTGCTGTCTCTTTGCCGTCCTCCACCTTGTACCACTGGAAGTTCACAACGCCTGTGCCGGGTTCCTTCGCTACCTTGACAAGAAGCGTCCCCGTACCGCCATAAGTCATGCTCATCTTGGTCAGATAGTCCATGCTCTTGATGGTGATCTTGGCCATAGAAACATTGGTCAGCTCCGTACCGCTAAGGTCGCTGATCCAGGTACTGCCGCTCTTAAAAGCGTAGCCCTCCGGCAGGAGGGATGCCAGCGTGACATCTCCGGTGACGGTCAGCTTTGCCGCCGTCTTACCGTTCAGATTCAGCTTGAGCGGGCTGCTGATGGTGATCTCGCCTGCATTTGCCAGCAGCTTCACCGTACCGCCGTTGGCTGCGGCGATGGCGGCATCTGCCGTCAGATAGTAGGAAATGCTGCCGTCCTTCTTTGTCACCGCAGCGGCATAGCCGCAGTAGGGGCAAACTTTCCCGCCGGAAGAGTCATCCGGGTGGCTGCACTTCACAACGGTTACGGCAGTATTCTCCTTCATCTCCGACAGCTTGAGCAATGCGCCGCCTTGCTTCTGATAGGCATAGCCCGCTGCCAGCAGGGACTGATAATCTGCGCCATTCCCGATTTTGATGCTGCCAAAGAAGCCGCCGGACAGGGTCACTGGAATACCATCGAGCGCACCCAATTCCAGCAGATCCGCGCTGCCGCCGGACATGGTCAGCGCTCCCTCCGTGTAGATGCCGCCGGGGAAGGTGCCGCTCGTTACCACAGCTTCGTTCCCGGTACAAATGGAAAGCCCAGTTCCACCAGAACCAGTTCCGCCGCCTACGCTGCCCTCCAGGGTGACATTGTCCAGCGTCAGCTTTGCGCCTGTGGGGCTAAATTTTCCAACTTCCACCGCGACAGCGGGCTTGCTGGTGCAGGTGCTTAGCACCTTGCCGTTTATGATGGCTACATTGGAGCCCAGGATGCGTAGAAGCGCCTTCTCAGCGGATTTACTCAGGGTGTGTCCATTCAAGTTCAGTACAATATTTTTGCTGATCTCGATAGGCTCTGCGTTCTCGATCTCCAAAGGCCCCCGCAGCGTGATCGTGTCCCTGTCCTGCGCGGCAGCCAGCGCGTTTTCCAGACTGGTGTATCGCTTGCCGCCGGTTTCAAATGCCTCCACCAGCGCTTTGCAGAAGGTGCAGTAACCGGCGCTGTCCACCTTGCCCGCATGGTCGCAGACTCTGCCGCAGACACATTTGCCGTTCTGATATTGGCAGGTATGCTCGACCACCTTGACGTTTTCACCCTGGATGCTTACATTGGAAGCATTCAAAATTTCACCGCTGTCAGCGTCTGCAAAGGCATATCCATCCGCCAGCAGATCCAGAGCACGCTCACCAGGTTCTACATCGATTCCATATTGGAACGTGCCGCCCTGGAGCTGGGTTTTCCCGTGGAACGCAACCTGTTGCTCAAACACGCAGCTGCCCTTTACCGTCAGGGTACACCAGTTAGAAAAGACGCTCTCGCCTGTTGTAACGCTGTCTAATATCAACACCGCGGGGGCGCTGGTTTCAATGCTATTATCTATCGTGCCGTTTTTGATGGTAACGCTCTTGTACGGGAAATTTTGCAGATCCAGCGCCTTGACCTTGTGGCCCTGCAGGTCCAGCGTAACGTCCATTTTGTTCGCCGGCTCGCTGCCCCCCGCTTTCAAGGTTGCGTTAGTATCCCGCACAAAATAAAAGGTTCCGCCGGAGACCAGAATGCCCCCAACCTGAGAGCCATCGTTACTGCGTTCAAACGAATAGGGGATACCATCTTCGTCAATAAAGAGCACTTCCGCACGACACGGTTCGCCGCACTGTTGGCATTTGCCCTCGTTGGTGTATTTTGCATGGGTGCAGGTGTTAATGGTAACGGTGACAGTTTTTGTATCTACGGTATAGTTATTATAGGACAGCTTGCAGTAGACCTGGCCGCTGTACTCCCAGTCCTTGCCCGCCACTGGGGTCAGGTTGGATTGGGTCAGGACGATTTTACTATAACGGACGCTGCTTGTGCCCTTAAATTCTTTTCCGTTCACATACCACTGATAGGTGATTTTACCGGACTGACCGCTTTCCAGAGAGGCTTTGACATCGACAACCGCTACACTTTCCCCATCTAATTTCTCATATACGACCTCCGGCTGCTGGTTTATGGTAATGGGGTTTTTGGGCGCGGCGGCGACGGTGACCGTTGCGGTGGCGGTCGCCTTGTTCGGAGCGTATCCTGCTTCGCTGTCTGCGGTCAGCTTCAGCTTATAGCGGCCCTCCTTGACGTTGTTGTCGGCGGTAACGGTGACGGTCTGGTTGTCAGCGGATTTTTCCGCCGTCAGACCGGTGGGTTGGCCCTCCAATTCCACGTTCAGGGTATCCATCTTGACCTTGCTGCCGGTCACGGAGAAGGTCGCCGTCTGACGGCCCAAGCTTTCCTGCAGGGTTCCCTGCTGCGCGCCGACAATCAGGCTTGCGCGGGGTGCCATCTTGGCGATGTAGATGGTCTTGACGTCCTCGTCTCTTTTCGTATCGTCCGCTGTGCCGACCGACATATCGTCTGTGTTTGCATTCTGACTTTCCGAATACAGAATGGTCAGGTTGCTGTCAATGTTTCGGGCGTTTCCATACCAACTATTCGAAATCGCACCAAATTTTCCGGTGGCGTAAAGGGTTCCTCCGTTCATGGTCAGGGATGCAGTGCCAATACCCCAACCGGAATTTAGATGCAGCGTTCCATTCTCAATCACGATGGCTTTAGCGCTCAAGCCTCTCTGACCGCCGTTGGTGGTTATCTTTGCCCCGTCTTTTATGGTAAGCGTCCCGCCGGCGGTCTCGCCCCAATTGCCGTCCGCAATACCATATTTCCTGTCAGGAACAGTGACCGTCAGACTGCCGCTTCCCTGAATGGTCAGATTTTGGTAATACATATCCAGAGCGGCGTCATATGCGGTATCGGTAATCGTAATGGAATTCTCGCCTTTCAGCGTGATTGTTGTTTCGCCCTTCACCGTCACCGGGGTAGTTATGTTTCTGTTCTCCCAGGTAACATTGCCGGAGATGGTTTCATGGTCTGCCGCAGCTGCCATCAGGGGCGTTGCCTGCTCTGTTCCCTTGCAAGCAGAGAGGTCTGCATCTTCCGCAGCGCAGACCGGACAGTCGGGATTGACCGCCTCCTGCTCACAGTGGGTTTCGCAGATGCACTCCGCCGAAGCATTCCCGGACACGGTGGACCCATCAGTTTCCACCGCAGATGCCGGAACTCCCGGCATCGTAAAAATCATTGCCGCCGCCAGTAAACATGCGGCCGGCCGTTTCCATTTCCATTTCCATTTCATTTTATTCATCCTCCTCACGTTGTTCGTTCCTTCTCGTTGCTTTCTGAAGCAGTTGGGATACTGCCTCCCGCAGCTGATATTCCGTCACAGGCTTCACCAAAAAGGTGTCCGTCTGCATCCTGCGGCTTTGGGGTTCAAACTCTGCCTGATCGCTGATCCACAGGAGAGGGACATCCTTGCTGTACCCTCGTATGCTCATGCAGAAATTCATCCCCTTGGCTCCGTCCTCCATGACCACCACAGCGTCATAAGGTCCATCCCGCTGCATGGCATAGGTACAAAATACGCCATTATCAAATCGGTCTACTCTGCCCTGCTTCATCAGCAAAGCGGTTTCTTTTTCTTTCTGGCTATAACTGCATAGCGCAATTCGCATTTTCACACCTCCATTTTATGATGGATTTTATCGCCTCATATAACTCCTGATCGGAGCAGTCTATCGGAAGGAACGCAGAGATCCGCAGGTGATATGCGATCAGGGCAAAGTTTTCATCATCACTCCACCAGACAAGCGGGGTTTCCGGTGCCAGCCGTTTCGCCTGTATGGCTGCCTCCAGTCCCTTTGCTCCGGTCATGGCGATGACAACCGCATGGTAGCGGCTTCGCCGGAGTGCCTGGGCAAGCTGGTTCTCATTCCATAATTCGTCAATCGCAAGCTGCCCATCCCCATCAAAAAGGGAGCGCAGCCTGCTTTCAAACCATTCCACATTTCTCAGCTCCGTACAAAGTGCGATTTTCATGCTGAGCCTCCTTTCCTGAAAAGAAAAATTAAAAAACCAGACCTTCTCATCGGAAAGTCTGGTAGTATAATTAGAGTAGCATCTTGTCAAGAGAAATGCAACCGACTTTGTTTAAGACGCAGGTTTCCTGTTTAAGACGCAAGTTTTTTCCTGCGGTTTTATGTTACACTCATATTGGATTATTGTGCAAAGGAGATGGTACGATGCAGATCGCGATTGTGGATGACAGAGCAGAGGACAGAGAAGAACTGTCTGCCTGCTTGGAAAATTATATGAAAAAGCATCAGCTGGACTATACGCTGACAGAATTTGAGGACGGAGAGAATTTTCTGAAAGCTGCCGCCCAGGTCAATTTTCAGCTTGTCTTTATGGACATCTATATGGAGAACATGGATGGAATAGAGGCCGCCAGAAGACTGCGCCAGAAAAACAGGCTCTGTAAGATCGTTTTTCTGACCATTACAGAAGATTATGCCCGGATGGGGTACAGCCTGTCCGCCAGCTATTATCTGCTGAAGCCGCTTTCGCTCCATCAGGCAGAATTTGAAGAAGCGATGGAGCTGTGCCAGCTAAAACCGCCCTATGAAGTGATGACACTTTCGGTTATGGCTGACCGTCAAAAGCTGGAACTTCCCACAGAGAAGATTCTATACATAGATTATCAAAACCGTATGACACGGATTCATATGGCGGAACGCGTGATACCGGTAAGCGGAGGTTTTCAGGAGGTCACTGCCGCATTGCAGAAAGACAAGCGTTTTTTGCCCTGCTACCGGGGCGTTTTAATCAACATGGATTATATCAGCCAGGTTGACAGTCAGACCTTCCATTTGATAAACGGAGAGGAACTTCCGATTGCTCTCCGCAATGGAAAACAGCTGCGGGAAGCCTACCGCCAATATATTTTCTCTGGAATGGGGGGTATCGTATGAGAATGAAGCAAATACACAGGCGTATTCTGGGGGGCTGTCTGACCTGCCTCCTCTGCTTCACCGGCAGTATCCCCGCATTTGCCGCTGAAACTGCAACCCCAGCCAATGCCGATGAAAGAACGGAGATTCTGCCGGATTTAGAAAGCAAGGCTTCGGAGACACTGGATAGCGGAACCCCGGAAACACCGGAAGCACCGGAAGAAGTATCCCTCGTCTTTGTCACAGAAATACAAAATGAAGGCGAACTGCGCTCCCTGCCAGATTTCACCCTGCCCCTTAGAACCACACCGTCTGATGATGACCTGGAGGAAATTTATCAGCTGGCCCTTCAGTATCAAACCGTTTGCGCCACTGTATCAGCAGGTGAAGAAATCCGGCAGGAAACATTTCCTGTCTCATGGGATTTTTCGGCCATTGACCAGACCACTCCGGGCGAATATACCGCAGCAGGCCGGATTGAACTGCCGGAGGGGTATGCCTTTGGTGAAGCTGTCTTGCAGGAGCTTCAGATTTCCGTCCGGGTGGAAGAAATGCCGCCTGCTGTCATTACCTCCATAGAGCAATGGTATCCTTATACGGATGCGTTTGCGGTTCAACAGGGCAGCGAAACCGAAGCACTGGAAGCATTGTTCGCTGCTTCCCCGTATTATCTGGAATGCTATGCGGAAAATGGAACCAGCTGCACCGCTGTAGTGGAATGGGATTTTTCCGGTATTGATCTGAATACTGTGGGACTGTACCATGCCATTGGAAAGCTGACCGCACCAGCAAATACTGCGTTTGCAGAGGGAATTGCTTTCCCTGAAATCTCAATTCCTGTTTCTGTACAGGCTTCAGGCAGACCGGACATTAACTGCTTTCTGGCTGCCAGAGGAAACCTTCATTTTCCCTGGGTCACACCGCCGGGGAAACTGGATGAGATCAGCGTATGGCTGTCCGAAAACAACGGTTCATGGAACCGTCTGGAAAGTGGCGTTTATGTGAGTCAGGAAATGCTCTCGATTGCCACCCGTCTGCTGACACCGGGCAGCAGCTACCGCCTTCAGGTCGATTATGACGGCGGACAGACCGGCATCCTGTCCTTTACCTACGCAGATGAAATAGTCCTTGAAGGGTATCACGATGGCGACCGGGATGGAGGGGATGCAGGCGGCAATCCACCTGATACCATCATTCAGCCGCCTCCCGAACATACCGGCGATCAGGATGACGGTTTCACAAACAGTCCCCCTACGCAGCCTTCAAAACCGCCTGTAACAAATGACGGTGGAATGGATTCCGATGATTCTGAAAAAGCACCTTCGGTCAGCGGAGAAAATGATTCTGCGGATCATGAACCATCCCACAAGCCTTCCGAGCCATCCCAGGATGGAAAAGATGATTCCGATGAACCGGCCATACCGGAAATCGAAGCGCCAGTTGTATCAGGTCAGCCAGAGAAAGATACCGCTTTACAGCAGCCCCCCAAAGTGCAGACGATTGCCGGCGCTCCAGAGCTTACCGCTCCCGATCCTGCCCGGAAGCTTTCAGAAAACAGGAAAGAGCCGGTGCAAAGCATTATGACCGTTCCCCCGAAAAATGCGGATTCCAAAAAACCTGTTTTTTCAGAGTTCTTCGATGAAACCACCGACCGGATTTCCGGCACACGCTTTTTGATGATGCTGCAAACAGGGGAGCAAAGAGCCGTCTTTTCCAAACAGGGAATCACCATCAGCATACCCAAAGACGCCTTGCCGGAGGGTATCCAAAACGAAGATCAGATTGAAGTCATCATCCAAAAGGATACGGACGGCGGTTTTTCTTTTTCGTTTTCCATCAACGGAACTGTGCTCAACTCCCTGCCGGATGTTTCTGTCATGCTGCCCTATCCAAATGACCCGGCAGCCGGCACATTGTTCCTCGGTGATGAAAGCGGCGTGGAAATTCCCATGACCGGCTATGACGATGCGGCAAAAGCCGCCTCCTTTCAGATCAGCCATACAGGGACATACACCATTGCAGTAAAGGAGGATGCCGTTTCCCTGGCACATGCCGCCGACACTGAGCATAGCCGGTCGCCCATACTCCTTTTGATTCCGGCTTGTCTGCTTCTTCTGTCTGCCGGTGAATTTTTCCTAAGGAGGAGGCGAAAATAAGATGGTATCTTCTGTGGTAAAAAAATATGCCGCTTTATGTATGGTCTGCCTGTGTTCATCCCTGTTTTTTCTTGGCCTGTATCAGTTTAATAATAAATATAGCCAGGACACAATTCAGGCGGCAAATGGGATTCTGGCGCTTTCTGAGGAAGAACTTCAAAAGTCACCGGTGCGCTTTCTGGTATCCGGCTGGGCGTTTTATCCTGACGCGCTTTTGACCCCGGAAGAAATACGGGATGAAAGCCATTATATGCGCTACCTTTCCATTGGAGCGCAGACCAATTTCTCCAGCCCTGCAAACCCTTCTCCCTATGGCTGCGGGACTTACCAGATGACATTCTTCCTGCCGGAACGGAAGGAAGCGTATGCACTGGAAATCCCGGAAGTGTTTTCTGCTTACAACCTTTATCTGGATCATGACCTGATCCTGCAAATGGGGGAACCTGCACAGGGGACACCATTGGTTCAAAACCGCATGGTCACTTTTCATGGCGGAAAACCGTTCACACTCACCATAGCGGTCAGCAACTATGACCACTTTTACGGTGGGATTGTTTATCCGCCTGCTTTCGGAACGATGCTGGCGGTAAATACGACCAGAGGAATCCGGTTTGCATTCTGCCTGTTTGGCTGTACGGTTACCTTTGTCTGTGCGCTGCTGTCCTTTTATTTCAGCCGCCGGATGAAACAGAACAATACATTCCTGTTCGGGCTGATCTGCCTTGCCATGTGCGGCCTGTCATCCTATCCTGTGCTTCATATGCTGGCTGCTGTTCCCATATTCCCCTGGTACACGATGGAACTGTTCTGTATCTATCTGGTTACCTGGCTGATCGTAGTTCTGCAAAACCGGATATGCAGGCCGGGCTTCCTGCCTGCGGCCATCAGCAATGGGGTGGGCGCTGCGTTCCTGGTATATGCGTTTGTGTATGGCATGATGGCTTCCCATCTCTCCCTTGGAGCCATTCGTTTCTTCTCTGCATCGGTCTTTTGTTATAAGGTGGCATCTGCACTCTATCTGCTTATCATCGCTGTGCTTGCCATTCACAGAGGAGAAAAACGGAGCAGGCCGATCTTCTATGCTGCGGCAGCCGCAACCTGCGCCTTTATATGGGATCGCCTTCTGCCGGTTTATGAGCCGGTTATCGGCGGTTGGTTTGTGGAATGGGGCAGCTTTTTCATAGCAGCAGCCATCGGTTATTCCCTCTGGCGCGATGTGGTAGAGGGGTATGGAAACAGCCTGATTTTTCAGGAAGAACGCAAGCAGGTCGTCCGGCAGCTTTCTATGCAGATCGAGTACAGCCGTCAGGTTTCTGAAGCAGCGGCAGAAAACAGAAGGCTGATTCACGACATCAAACACCATCTGCGCACCATAGACCGCATGGCCTCTGAACGTGGGCAGACGGAGATCTGCTCCTTCCTGTTACAGGTAGAGGAACAGGTTGCGGCAACATCGGGGCACTCCCCTGCCCAGTTCTGCAAAAATCCCGTTGTAAATGCGCTGATTGAATACTACTACGGCATGGCGCAGACACAAGGGACAGAATTTCAAGTGCGGCTCGATCTTCCCGATCAGATGCCGCTTACCGATGTGGAACTGTGTACGGTGCTGGGCAATCTTTTGGACAATGCCGTTGAGGCGTGCAGCCGCCAAAAGCAAGGGGTGCACCGCATTTTCATTGCAGGCGAAACCAAAGGCAATATGTACTTTTTGAAGATTGAAAACACTTACGACGGTCTGGCCTTGCAGGAGGGAAAAACATTCCTCTCCCGAAAGGGTACATCTGCTGATCATGGAATCGGGCTTTCCTCTGTCCGAAAAATCATTGAAGGCCATGGCGGTGATCTCGATCTTGTTCCCGGTGAGGAATCCTTTCTTGTTGGAATTACAATACAGATGTAAAAACTGTTTTTTGAGGCGCATTCAGATAACATAGGCAAGACCGCCTGTGGCGTTTTCTTGAATTGAAAAATGCCCGCTTTCCACGAAACTTGGACATTGCATTTTCGTACATTTCTTCGAGGGAAACGCGCTGGTGATTGTAATGAGTTGAATAGGAGAAGCCTATTTTTAATGTAACAGAAAATTCCGAAGAATTCCCTGTTACATTAAAAGGCATTGACGTGCCAAAGATGCGCACTCGCGCGAAGAGGTCGTAAGGCGAATCCACAATAACAGCGGTATAGGTGAAAGTATCTATTCCGACATAATTAAATCAATGAGTGAATCAATGTGAACTTGCATCACATTAAGGAATGGAACTGATAAATCAATTCCTTTGAAAATCAATGGGAGTTCTGTGCATCCAAGTATGATTGTGTCAACGTTCTCATCTTGAATGATTCGTTCTGCAATTGTTCGAAAGTTGTTTTGAGTATCAGATACAACTTTTCCAAGTTCCAGTTCTGTTTCAATTTTTCTACCAATATACTCTTTCTCTGACGCATCCGGTGTAATGACTTCGATCCCTTTAGATTCGAAAGATTGCTGAAAAAAGGTTCCGTTCATGGTTGGAAGAGTTCCTAATAGGCAAACTTTTCTGTATCTGTGTGCTTTGGCAAATTCACTTGCGGTATCTACCATACTAACAAGCGGTACAGGA
>ENA-OPWL01000781-OPWL01000781.1-human-gut-metagenome-genome-assembly--contig:-NODE-781-length-14913-cov-2.723718_pt1 | contig 14913 bp, 10 predicted proteins | sample MGYA00241508_ERZ502008 | MGnify/ENA primary metagenome ERZ502008 (study PRJEB25962, sample SAMEA2043046) | human gut metagenome | biome: human gut; feature: human-associated habitat; material: faeces... | reverse complement strand
GCCTCTTTCCACATCATAAAACCCATACCACATCATAAAACCCATTCCACCACCACTTGGAACATATTAATTGCTATAATAAAAACGCAAGAATAAATTGCATTTATAAATAATAAACATAATTATAATGTATATAAAATTAATAAAAAGCAAAAAAGCATTGCATTATCATAAAATAAACGATACTATATAAGTGAGATAATAAAGAAAGGCTGCGTCGATATGAAGATTCAAGCTGTATTCATAGATGGATTTAAGAACTTAGCAAATGTAAGAATAACTTTTGATAATATTACAACACTTGTTGCATTAAATGATTTTGGAAAATCAAATGTACTTTCAGGTATTGATTTTGGATTGAGTTTTATAAAAGCATCGATAGAAGATAAAAAGGATATGATGTCCAATTCCCAACTGATTCCCGGTAATTGTAATTTGATTGGAAGAAATTATAAATATGAGATGGAAGCAGCAGCAGATATTAATGGCAGGGAATACTTGGTGCAGTATGGCTATGAATTTGAATGGAAAGATACCGATGGCAAAGAGCCAGAAATAATTTCAGAATTTTTGAAAGTAAAACTTAATGAAAAAGGACAAAAGTATGCCCAGCTAATCAATAGAACTGCTCATACAGCATTCTATAAGAGTTCGGAGACGGGAAGATGTTCATCAATAATTAAGGTTGGGGAGACAGAATTAGTTGTGAACAAGTTAAGAGCCTATGATGAATTATATTATGCCCTGATTATTACAAAGCTTAATGGAATAAAAATAAATATGGGAAACAATCTGGAGGCTAAGAGCTTCTGCCAGTCAGATTCTGTTATTCGGAAAGGTTTCGACAATGCGTCGATAAATGAGGATAATCTGCCACAAGTTATATATAGGCTGAAAAGCCAGTATCCAGATAAATTTGCATTATTAAAAGAGGCTTATTTTCAGTTATTTCCTGAATTTGAGGAGATTATTGTAAAAGATTTTCAGTTAAATGTAGAAGAAGATCACCAGCTTCGGGAGAATGCACCGTTTCAATTTACGATTGCTGTCTATGCATTATTTGTTAAGAGAAAGGGGCTGGTGAATCCGGTAAACTTTTCTACGATATCAGATGGTGCAAGGCGGGTTTTTATGATATTGACCAAAATTATTGTAGCCAGTGTCAGTAATATTTCATTGATAGCGATCGAGGAGCCGGACAACTCTGTATATTCTGGCTTGTTCGGGGCGTATATCAGGATGATTCGTGAGCTGTCAGCTGGCTGTAAAGTTATCATTACAAGTCATTCACCGTACTTTGTCAGCTGTCTTGATCCTTCTGGAATTTATGTCGGGATAAATAGAAAGGCTGGAGTAGCGGAGTTTTTTCCGTTTAAGAAGTCAGGGCAGAAACAGCTGGTAAATGATGCAGTTAGTTTAGATTTGCGAATGGGGGAGTATCTGTTTTCAATGCTTGCAGATTCTGAAAGTAATATAAGGGATTATTTGGATTGGGACAATGAATAAATGCTATATCAAAGGAGAAAATCAACATGGTGGATAATGATTACACATTGGAAGGCAGGTTTGAAATTGCCAATGAGAACATGAAACAGGAGATGAATGAGCTTATCATACAGATACTGTATAAGACAGGAATCAGAAAGACCACGACTGTAATGATCAATGGTCGGGAGTTCGATGCAGTTGAACAGACATATCCGGATGAAAATGGAATCATTTATTTCGATTATTCTGTATTTGAAAAAAGGATAAGAAGAGGAAACTATTATAATTGTCATACTTGTGAATTGGTAACGGAAGATCGCGGAGAAAATGAATTTGGTCTGGTCATGAACATGATAATGATAATATTAGAGTCCTATTCGGACAGTCCGTGTTACCTGATGCATAAAGGTAATCTATTTAACATCCTGGGGTACGTTGATCTGGTAGAAAGCTTAACAGGAAAGGTTTTAACCTTTAAAAACAGAGACAATATTGGAAAAATAAAAGGAATACCGGTAGACAGGCATTTGCTTTATAAATGCATTCTTCGTGATGATGAAGATGAACTTCTGGGATTTTTGGATTCTGAAACCATATTGCTTTCAGACCAAAGAAAAGAGGAAATATCCGAATGGAGTGACAGGTATAAAAGTTTGAAAGATGATGATGTGAAGTCTTTTGATATGGAAGCTGCGCTGGCGAAAGCGATAGCAATCATGTCTTTGGAGTGGGAATGCAGATATGTGAATAAGGATATGGTAGATGAGTTCATCGGAAATAAAGAAGTATCATCTTATAAAAAAGCGGTTTATCTGTTACAGAAACTACTTGAGGAAGATATGGAGATGTTTGGAGAATTTACGAAAACACAGGTGTTGGAATGGATTTTGTATGAGATAGATCCGGAGGAAAAAGAAAGCAGCTATTCCGCGTATATGAGTCTGCTTGGAAATAAGAAGTACAGAAAAGAATTTATGGGATTTTAATGGAGGATAATATGGGGACTTTTTGTGATTATAATGGAAACATGACAATTCCGGACGAATTCAAAGACGAATTTAATGAGAATATGATAAAAATTCTTCAGAGGGGCGGAATGATGCAGTTTGAAAATGTACACATGTATGGGAAGGAAATTCATCTGATCCGTCCGGTTGAGTGCGATGAGGAAGGGAAAGCATACTTTTCTTTTAATTACTTTGAGGATGACTTATGGGAAAGTGTGTTATTCAATTCCAGGACGCAAGTCCTGAGAAGTGGCAAAATAGGAAACAACGAATTTAACAGAGTCATGTGTGCAGCTTATCTCTTATATGAATTATATGGAATGGATTATGGGTATGTTGACAGGAATGGGGATTTTATAGATCCGGTACGCTGCATAGCATGGATCAATCATGTTCTTGACAAAGATTTTACTGCCGAAAAACGATTTAATCTCTGGAAATATTATGAGAGTTATTACTTTACGGAAATAGAACAGGATCATTATGACAGGGCATATCCGAAAACGGTGTTTGGTATTATTCCGGAAGAATTAAGAGGTGGAATGGGAGGCAGAGATCTGGCAGATATCTATTATATTGTATATGGAACAGGGGATATGGGGATGAATGAAGCCAGCAGCGGATCATATCCGTATGAGATAATGTGTGTAAAAAAAGAATTACAGAAATTCTCTGAAACATACGGGTTTGACAGAAAAAAGCGTTTATATGAATTATTGAAGCTTCCGTATGATGAGAGACAGGGGATTGCCTGTCAAAAATATGGCGGACTGGCGGAAATGACACTGAGAATACCAGCCAGAGTATTTGTGTACCTTTTTGCAGAGATACAAGGCTTTGATTTCTGGACAGAATGGCATGAAGTGCATGGAGAGTTTTATGTGGATGAAATTACTAAAAACTATGTTGGTGAGTCGGTCGTAAAAAAGAGAGAAGAAATAAGAAACACACAGATTGGAAAGTTGAAAACAAAAGATTTTTTGAAAAATAATGGCTGCTTTACATTTTATAATACACCGGCGGAACTTAAGGATAAACCTGACTATTATCTTTCCGATGATGATTTAATGTACTGGTGGGATGGAACAGATACCGTACAGTTATCAATACGGATGATCGAGACATTGAACAGGTGGTCCGTAGAATTGAAGAAATTTGAGACGGAAATAAACCGGGACGAAATAGAAGATTACGATATGTTGAAAAGTTTGTTGGAATTATTGGATAGGGCAAATCATGAGTATAGAGACATATATGCATTTCAAAATATGTTTTATGAGTTTGCGCAAAACAATAAAGATATTCATTATTTTGCGGCGATAAAGTTATTTGAGAAAATACTTGATGAAAACTGGGAGACAGGTAAAATTATTCAGTCAGTAGAATCATGGAGTACGGCTTCTAAAAATGTTATCTGTAATGAAGGCAGAATAAATGTCAAACGTTATTTGAGTGTGCTGGCAAATAAGAAGCTTAGAGTGAAGTGTTTTGGATTCTGATGAGCCCCTCCTGCCAATTTCTGCCAATTCCCCCATCCCGATTGTCCTCATCACAATCACCCGATATACTGTAACTATCCCCCGGTTTTCCCGGAGATACGTGGGCAGAAAATCAGAACAGCATGAGAGGAAACAACATGAGGACAATCGACAAAAATACCATACAATCCTATCAAAATCATATTTATACACAGGAAAAATCTAAGAATACCATCGACAAATACATCCGCGACATCCGCACCTTCACCGCCTGGCTGCAGACACAGGAACAGAAAGACATCACCAAAAAAACACATAGAAGCTCTGGACAGAAAAATAGAAAGACTTCAGGAAAAAGTAATTAAAAAGCATAAGGAATACAGTGTCCTTGCTGAGGAGCTTTCCACACTGCTGGATGAACGACATCCGGAACGGAAAATCGAGAGGGTAAAACAGGTGTTGTATGATGCATACGTGGAAAGTGAGCGTTCATTGGATGAAATCATTGACTTGATTCGGAATGCCGATGAATGGATATAGGCTGGATTTAGTTGTAAAATTTCTGGAAGTTCACATAAAAATGCCAAAACTAAAGGTGAATATGTTAGCTTTGTTTTTTTTATTTAAAGATATTGAAAAAATGTCACGAAAATTATATAATAATCGTGACAAAAAAGGAGGGCATTGCTATGGCAAATGGAATATATATCGAAATAAAAAAAAGAATACTGGATGCAGAAGAAGGCTCAATATTTGTAACATCAGATTTTACCGATATTGCTACAACAACAACTGTAAGAAAATGCCTTGGAAGGCAGGTTGAAGAGAAAAACATCCGCAGAATTATTGACGGAGTTTATGAAAAGCCTGTATATAGCAATTTGCTGAGGGAATATGTTCCGGCTAATCCTGAAAAAGTTGCGTATGCTATTGCAAGAGGATTTCATTGGACCATTGCGCCATGTGGAGACGTAGCATTAAATAAATTAGGACTATCAACGCAGGTTCCGGTTGTCTGGTCCTATATCAGTGACGGTCCATATAGAAAGTTTTCTTGGGATAATATCACGTTGTCTTTTAAGCATCGTGCAAATCGTGAAATTTCATATATGTCTGAGACAACCACTTTGGTTGTTGAGGCATTAAAGACATTGGGGAAGGACCGTGTTGATGACGGTATTATTTTGAGTTTGAGAAATAGATTGCCTAGAGAAGAGAAGAAAAAGATGTTAGTGGAAGCAACTGGTGTAAGCGAATGGATATATACAGTAATCAGAAAGGTGTGTGCTGAATAATGAAAGAAGTTGCGAAATTACAGATAAAAGACAGAATGGAATTATTTCAGGCAACGGCAATATCCATGGGAATGCAGCCGAATGTAATAGAGAAAGACTTTTGGGTATGTTTTATGTTGGACCATCTATTCCATGATTGTAAGTACAAAAACGCTTTTGTCTTTAAAGGTGGAACAAGCCTTTCTAAGTCATACCATGTTATTGAGAGGTTTTCCGAGGATATAGATTTGATTTTGGACTGGCGAAAAATAATGAATGACGAGGTGAATCCTTGGGAAGAAAGGTCGAAAACCAAACAGGATTTATTCAATAAGCAGATTAATTCGGAAGCAGCAAAATTCTATAAAGAGGAATTGATCCCCCAGTTGAATAGTGAAATGAAAGAAAAACTGGGGGATGGAGAATGGATTTCGGTTGATACAGAAGATGAGATGGTAGTTAATTTTTATTATCCGCAGATATTTGAGGCAGAGTATTTACGTTCTTGTGTAAGATTGGAAATTGGACCATTAGCAGAATGGATGCCATCTCATGAGACAATCGTAACTCCATTTGCAGCCGAAAAATATCCGGATATTTTTTCACAAAAAGATACATCGGTTTTGACCATTGATGTTGAGAGAACTTTCTGGGAAAAACTCACCATATTACATAAAATTGCAAATTTCCCGGAGGGAAAGCCGTTGCCTGCCAGATATGCAAGACATCTATATGATGTGTATAATATGGGCAATTCATGGGTAAAGGAAAGAGCATTTAAACGAAAAGAGTTGTTAGAAAAAGATGTGGTATTTAAGCAGAAATTTTATTATGTCAAAGGAGCACATTATGAAACTGCAACATTGAGCAGTATTGAACTTCTGCCCAAAGAAGCGGTACTCAATGCGTTGAAAGAGGACTATCAGGCAATGAGGAATATGATATATGGGAATATACCGGAGTTTGAAGAGATTCTTGAGTTCCTTGAAAAGTTGCAGGAAGAAGTACATGGGCTTGTAGTAACTTGATAGCTTGAGGAACTTGATACAACAGTAGGAGAAAGCTGTGTTTATATTTGAAAAATGTTCTTATGTAGAGTTGCAGGCAATACAACACAGAGAAGATTTGTTACTAAGCGGTTGGACACTGCTTGAAACTCAAGTAAATCATACGGATTGAGAACGCCTTGAAAATACTGACCCCAGACCAAAACCCACCCATCACAGAGCCAGCCCATCAGGAGCTGGCTCTTTCACTCCAGCCCAGCCAATTTCTTCCAATTCCCCCATCCCGATTGTCCTCATCAAAATCCCCCGTTATACTGTAACTATCCCCCGGTTTTCCCGGAGATCCGCGGGCAGAAAATCAGAACAGCATGAGAGGAAACAACATGAGGACAATCGACAAAAATACCATACAATCCTATCAAAATCATATTTATACACAGGAAAAATCCCAGAATACCATCGACAAATACATCCGCGACATCCGCACCTTCACCGCCTGGCTGGAAGCGCAGGAACAGAAAGACATCACCAAAGACTGCGTGATCCGCTACAAAAAACATCTCGAAGCCAACTACATGCCGGGCAGCGCCAACAGCATGCTCATCGCCTTAAACGGCTTCTTCGGATACACAGGCTGGCACGACTGCTGCGTCACGATCTTCAAGACCCAGCCAAACCGCATCTATGCGCAGGAAAAAGAGATGACGCGCGCCGAATACGAAAAACTCATCGCGACCGCAAAAGAGAATGATAACCTCCGCCTTGCCATGATCATTGAGATCATCGGCAGCACCGGCATGCGCATCAGTGAACTTGCATCGGTCACGGTGGAAGCAGTGGGCACCGGAAAAATCAGCATATCCTGCAAAGGAAAACACCGTGAGATCTATCTCGTACACAAACTGAAAATGAAACTGATCGACTACTGCAAAAAGAAAGACATCAGAAGCGGAGCGGTCTTCATCACAAAAAACGGAAACCCGGTAGACCGCAGCAACATCTGGACGGAGATGAAAAAAAACGCCGAAAAAGCAGGCGTTGCACTGAAAAAAGCATTCCCGCATAACCTCCGCCATTTCTTTGCGCGCACCTACTATAACATGCATAAAAACATCAGCCACCTTGCGGATATCCTCGGACACAGCAGCATCAATACCACAAGGATCTACGTAGCGACCACAGAGGAAGACCATGTCAAAAAATTGGAGCGTCTGGATCTGGTCGTCTGAACGACAGAAATAAAAAACACAACATAATGTAGATTATGTTGTGAATGCAATCAGATAAAAGTATGGTAATTATTACCAATAACTTCCAAGTACTATTTTTTTATCAAAAAATCCGATAAACGTCAATAGTCTGATGCTAAAATTCGACAAAAAATCCCACTTTTTGTAAAAGAAGCACTAATTTCATAGTACTTCTCTAGGATATTGTTGCCATTTTTGCACAAAAATAAGACCAGACTTCTGTAAACGCCTGATTTTTCAGTGTTTCACGGTTTTACAGCTGAAAATCATGTTTTTCTAATTCCACTACATTTGTAGATATCTGCTAAAAACCAGAAAATTTATAAATCTGTTCAAAATCCCGGTGCAACCGGGCAAAGGAGCTATTCCTCCACACAACATAATCTACATTATGTTGTGGAGCTTTTTTATGTAATAAAAATTAAGGAGGAAGCCTATGAGAAGGACGAAAGCAAACCGTGCATTGACATTTGTGATGGCAGCCGCACTGCTCATTGGATCGATTCACGGCGTAGGTGCAAAAGAGCAGAGCAAAGACTATGATGCACCGGAACTGACGCTCACACAGGGCGTGACAGACTATGACCTGACGGAAGGGATCACGTATGACAGTGAAAAATATACCTTGTCCGTCACTGACACAGGAAACTTTGACATCAATGTGGCGGGAGATTATGAGATCTCATACACACTGACGGAAAAGGAAAGCAGTGTAAATGTAACTGAAAGTGTGGAGAACACAGACAGTGTAGAAAGCATAGAAAATATAGAAAGCACCGAGACAGTGTCAGGCACAGAAACGATAGAAACGACAGATACCACGGCAACGGTGGAAGATACGGATCAGACACCGGAAGGGGATGCCACCAATACCGGTGATACACAGGAAAAGCAGGTCATCACCTTTACAAGAACGGTTCATGTAGTAGCGGCTTCTGGGGACGAAGTACCTGTGTATGTAGCACGGGAACTGGTGCTGACACAGGGAGAGGAAGGCTACGACCTGACAGATGACATTCTCTATGAGGATGAAAAATATACACTGGAAGTAGTAGAACTTGGTGGTTTCGATATTCAAGTGATCGGCTCCTACGAAGTGACCTATTCCCTTACGCCTGTGACAACAGAAGGAACACAGGGAAATGAACAGAATGACACACAGGAAAATCAGGTCATCACATTTCAGAGAACGGTTACTGTGAAAGCAGCCGTGGAAGAAAACGCTTTGTATGAAGCACCGGATCTCTACTTAGAGTTGGGACAGGAAGAGTATGATCTGACGGAAGGCATTATCTATGATAAAGACCTTTATGAAGTAAAGGTTTCTGATCCAGGAGATTTTGATATCAATATGCTGGGGGAATATGAAGTAACCTATGTCCTTGATCGTATTGGAAAGTCTGCAAAAGGAGAAGATACCAAAACTTCAAAACCGGAAGAAACAACAGTTTCTGATGAGCAGAAGTCGGAGGATAATGATGGCATACAGGCTGCTACCCTTGAACTGTCGGATGAAAAACAGAGTGTGGAGTCTTCAGACGATGGTACGGCAAGTAGCATGGAAGAGAAATCTCCTGAAGTAAAAACTACATCACAGGAAGCAGTCTATTTCACCAGAAATGTATTTGTAGAGGAATCAGGAGTAAACTATTCCTTTAAATGTACAGGGTAGGTATACTATAAAATTAGGAACACCCATTTGGATAGATGATACGCATAAAAAGTTTAAGTATACAAATGTAAAGATTGACACAGAGGGTGAAGATATCAGCCTGATGACAATCACGATATCAACGGGTAAACTTACGGATGATATTTTAAATGATGCTACGATACAAGATGATGTTGGACGTTCAGCCACATGGATTTTTACAAATAAAAAAAACAGTCAGGAAATAGAAGAAAAAATTAAATCTTTTGTTTTTGATTATGCAAATGATATAAAAATCAGCGTATCTATTAATGGAAATGATAATAAGGGGTTTAATGGAGATTTAAGTAAATTGAAATTGACACAATGGTCAGAGAATGGACATTATTATTTATTTTCACCAGATATTATATCTTGGGCAAATGCATATCTTAAAGCTAAAGATTATAAATTAGGGGGAATGCAAGGATATCTGGCTACATTTACTTCGACGAATGAAGAATTATATCTTGTTACGTTAAATCAAAATCTAGGAACATGGACTGGAGGAACTAGATTACTTCTTAAGGGCGGTCAGAGAATAGAAAACTCTATGTTTCAAAGAATAAAAGGTAATTTAATAGAGGGAAGAACATATTATTGGGCATCAGGACCGGAAGCAGGAAGTGTTGTTCCCTCAAATTTAGGAACTTCAAGTAATAGTTTTGATCAGCATCCAGCAGTTGACGGGGCTGTGGATAATACACTATCTGATATTCAAGGGCATGAGTCATGTTTACTTTTAAGAGCAAATGATAAAACACTAAACGATATTATCGAAGGAAATTATAAAGGTGCTTCAAAGGCATCAGGGATATTTGTCGAATTCGGCGGTTATGATGAGGGAGCCGATCCTGGACAGCCGGATAACAGTAAAAAAGGTGAAGTAAACGTAGTAGCAGCACCGATGGATGCGGAGGCATCCATTAACGGTGTGAAATATGCGCCCCTTGCCGATGCACTGGATGCTGCAGAGGAGAATGATGTTATTGAAATTGTTAAATCGACAGTGACTCCGGTTACAGATGGAATCCTGAAAAAGGGTGTACAATTAAAGAGTGAAGGCAGAGTGAATGTCTATACAGCTGATGTAGATTCAAAATTGGATGTGGCAGATAACGGAACTGTCACTCTCAAAGATGGTCACATTAAAGTGAGCGATAATGGTGTAACCTTGAAGGTGGAGAGTCCGATCGACAATAAAACATACCAGATAACTACTCCACAGGGAGCTACAGAGGTGATTGTGCCGGATATTTCAGGTGGAGATCAGACACCGTACGTGATGAACCACAATACGAATGTTCTTGATCTAAAGATTGATGATGTGACCTATTCTTATACAAATGAAAGCTGGGATAACCTTACGATGGTATACATTCCAGATGCCATGTATCAGAATGAAAGAGTGACAAAGGCAGAAGTTACGGCAGACAAGAGTGCAGTAATTAAGCTGGATGACGGCGAAGAAAATACGGTAGAGATAAAAGGAAATGGTTCAGCCGCCGATAAAGTGACAGTAGAGCGCAGAACAGATAAAAAAGCGGAGGTAAAACTTCCTTCGGGAACAAAGGCGAAGGTATTTGGACATGAGGTGGATACTGCACCTGCAGGTGGCGTGACGGTAGGTCAGAGAAATGCAGTCGACACAAAATATCCGGACAGGGATTATATCGTAATAGCTGTTGCGGGAGAGAAAGTCACAGTAGATGGTATTGAATATGTTGCAGCGGAAAACAATCAGAAGTTTTATCTTGGAACATTTAAAGCAATCGTAACCATAGGAAGCAATGCTGAGATTACAATTGGTCAGGAGCAGACTGATGTTGGTTATTTAAAAACTTATACTGTAAAAATCAGTCCAAAAGCAGATTATGATCTGGATCAGGACAATTTTATGGTTACTATGAAGGAAAGCGATACAGGGACTGTTAAGAATTTGACATTTGCAGATGTGTGCAGTGTAAATCCGGCAGATGGAAGCATTACAGTTACGGTTCCAAATGTCAGTGGAGACATCACAGTGAATGCTGCGGCAAAACGGCAGATGACAACCTTAAAAGTAACAGGTCTTGTAACAGGAAATGCAAAGGGAAGCTTCAAGGCGGTAGATGCATCTGGTAATGAATACAAACTGGAGCAGGATGGCAGCATCAATGTAAACCGCAATGAGGAACTCACCCTTATATTTACGCCAAATGATTTTTCAAATCCTTATTATTCAGATCTTACCGGGGAGAAGGGAGAAAGTTTCTCTATCCTGACAGCATTGCAGGAGACAACAAACAATACAAATTTATTTGCAGGAGCAAAAACGTTTAACTGGAAAGAAAAGAGTTATGAATTAAAGTACACACCGACAACTTCAGATGTGACACTGAAAGCTGTATTCACACCGTCCCATATCGTACATGTTCATGTGACAGGTGGTACGGCAAAAGTGAAAGATACAGGGCTTGTAACAAAAGAATCAGGTGCGGACCAGTTCCAGCATGTCATTGTGAAAAACAATGGAACAGTAGAGCTGGAGTTAAAAGATACAACAGGAACAGCCACTACTTATAAACAGGCATATTGGAGCAACGTGGATGGCAGTGATGATACCATTGTATCCAATCAGGCTTTCACAGGAAATGGAACAAGCTATATTTACACAACACGGGCGGTAGGCAAACCACAGGCATTAAATATTACATTTGAAGAGGGACAGACCGTAGATGTAAAAGTGACACATGGAAACCTTGTGACTGGAAATGATGGTGTGGCATGGAATGATAAAGGAAACAGTACATACCAGACGATTGTGAAGAAGAATGGAGCATTGAAGGTCAATATTAAGCCAGAGGATGGTTACGGATTAAAGAGCATTACGGTTAATAATGTGGCAATTGATATTGATGCGGCAATCAAGAGTGGGGAAATCACATGGGATGGTACAACAAAGACCTATTCCCATACATTCGCAAAAGTTTATCAGGCATGGAATGTTACGGTGGACTTTGAAAAACTGCATGAGATCGTTTTTGAAGATCAAAAGGGCAATATCTTAAATAAGACAGAGCATATTACAGTGATTGATGGAGATACGATTCCGGCAGCAAGCTTTACCAAAATGCAGGAAGAAGCAGATAAGTCAAAGGCTGAGAATGAGAGCCTCTTTGTATGGGTTGATAAAACAGACAGCACAAAGATCTATAATGAAACAACTGTGATGACTGCACAGACTGCGGATGTCGTGACCTTAATCCCGGTATACCGGATGAACGTGATCAAGGGGGCAGATGGAAGCGTTATTGCAGCAGATGATTTTGTCATTCATGTGAACGATGTCAGAAAGCTTACGGACACAGAGGCAGCGACACTCGCAAATGTGACTGCTTATGATCATTCCGGTTCAGACATCAGTAATAGTGTGACTGTGGAACAAACAAAATTAGAGGAATTAAAGAAAAAGACTAAGGGAACATATGTGGATGCTTTGACCTTTATGATTGCAGCATCAGGATTGACGACAGGCGTAGAAGTGGAAGTGACGGATGATAATCCGACCATTACGGGAAAGACTGCATATACGCTGACTTTCAAGGGAAGAGCAAATGAGACTTATAAGTATCAGGAGCTGGATGCCCAGGGAACCCCGACAGGTAATGTATCAACCATACTTACGGATGGGGATGGAAAAGCAACCATCACGGGTCTGAAGAAAGCAACACCATATCAGATCAGTCATAAGAAATATGGTTCTGTAAACGGCAAAACAGCCCTCGTGGATGCAAAGGATATTGCAAAGCAGTTCGAGGACAGAGGTGCCGGGGACACAACAGGCAATAATGCCACGGACAAAACAGAGAAAGCGGAAAACTCCAATGTACAGGTTGTAGTGGATGATGACGGCAACTACAAAGTCATCGTGAAGAAAGACATCGACCACACAGTTGAGATCCCTGACACATGGGGTGAGGTCAAGATCGACTTAAATGATAAGACCATCACAGGTGACAAGGCAGATGATAATAATGAGGCAAAACCGGGACTGGAATTTGTCAAGGATGCGAACAGCAACGAACATCCGGGAACGAATCTTGAGATCGTAAACGGTACGATCAAAGGTGGAGACGGTTCTGCTAAACATCCAGATGGAGCAGCCGGTATCGGAGCCAGTGGTGATACAGCAGATGCCGGAATTATCATTGGAAGCAATGCAAACGTGACCGGTGGTAACGGTGCAGACGGTACAGAAGGCAAAGATGGAGGAAATGGTGGAGCCGGTATCGATGGTAACGGCAAGATCACTCCGACAGTCAGTGGAACTGTAACTGGTGGCAACGGTGGTAAAGGCGGAGATTCCGCAGCCGGTATCCCTGGCAATGGTGGAAACGGTGGAATCGGAATCAGTGCAGGCGATAAGACCATCACCGTCAATCCTGGCGGAACTGTCAAAGGCGGTGATGCAGGAAACGGCGGAAACGCAACAGGAGATAACACGAACCCGGGCGGCAACGGTGGAAACGGCGGTACAGGAACCGAGACCACGCAGCCGGGAAAGACCGATAATAACGGTGGAACAACATCCGGTGGAAATGGCGGAGACGGCGGTAAATCCGACAACGGAAACGGTGGAAACGGAGGCGATGGAGGAAACGGCAAGAACCCGGGCACCGGCGGAAATGGCGGCGGCTCCAACAGTGGAAACAACGGCAGCTCCGGCAGTGATGGCAACAGACCTGGAGGCAACGGCGGTAACAATAACGGCAGCGGCGGTAATAACGGCAGCAATAATGGCGGTAATAATTCCGGTAATAACGGTGGAAACAGCAATGGAAATACGAACGGAACCAATACCGGAGTCACAGATGGCAAGACCAATGCCACAGATATCGCCGCAGCGGATGGAAACAATGCGTCCGGCGGAAACAAAAACAACAAACACAACAGGAACAACAGAAACAACAACGAGTCAGACCAGGCGGATGGTGAGGATGTGACAGAAGGTACAGAGACCGATGCAGATACAGGTTCTGATGATACTACAGATGTCGCAGACAGCACAGAGACCGGAGCAGATGCAGACGGAAGCGGAAACACAGACGACAGCATCCCGGCAGACAGCAGTGATGCAGACGGACACATCAGCTTCGCAGACTGCGGATTCCACTGGTATCCAGTCATCCTGATCCTTGTGATCGCAGGATACACAGTCCTGCGTATCCGGAAGATCCGCGAGGAACTTGACGGAGAGTAAGACAGTAACCCCAAAAGATACCAGAACGAAAAAACAATCCCGGGGATATCCACATATCCCCGGACAATAAAAAAAGAAAGACCTATTATCTAAACTTACAAACAACAAACCAAAATGATATATGTAATTTTTCCAAAATACTTACAAAACATCTGACATGAGCGGGCAGGACAGGAAAGATCCCTGTCAGACCCATTCATGGCAGAAATACGGGGAACAGGAGGATAAGGACCATGGATCCTGAAAGAAGAAAAGCACTGCGGAAGACGCAGAAAAAATGTATCGCAGCCCAGGTGGTGATGTGTGCAGCCTATATATCAGCGGGCATCTTACTGGCTGTGACAGGCAGGCACTGTGTGGCAGATACTCCGATCTATATAGCCGGCGCAGTCATTACAGCCGGCTGCATGGCAGCTCTTGCAGTGTTTGAGTCAAGACTTTCAAGAGAACTTGCAGGATGACATGACAGGGGCAGCG
>ENA-OPWL01000768-OPWL01000768.1-human-gut-metagenome-genome-assembly--contig:-NODE-768-length-15194-cov-11.546271_pt1 | contig 15194 bp, 9 predicted proteins | sample MGYA00241508_ERZ502008 | MGnify/ENA primary metagenome ERZ502008 (study PRJEB25962, sample SAMEA2043046) | human gut metagenome | biome: human gut; feature: human-associated habitat; material: faeces... | reverse complement strand
CATACTTCGGCAAGGCTCTAAGTAATCTTCTGTCAGTAAAAGTAATAATGAGTTTAATTGAGACATGTAAAGCCAAATACAAGTTTCGATTAACCCTAAAAGTGCCCCATTGTTTCTGCTGCCAACATATTTGACGGGAGTCACAGAATAATGAGGAACTTTAATTTCAAGATGAAATTAAATAATAAATTCAGATTTATGAATACAGGAATTAAGTTAACCGTTCTTTTGTCCACTTGCTGTCTTTCACTGAGTGCCCAGGAGAACTCCTTCAATGCCGGCATCCGTCTGGGAGGCGGCTACAGTATCAACAACCATATAGACAGGATACTGGTGAGTGAAAATTATTATTCCAACTATTCGTTCGACAACAAAGGGCTTTTCGTACCAAGTGCCGAACTGTTTTTCCTTTACAGAGAGCCGGGAAGTCTCTGCGGCGTGGAAGCAGGCATCGCCTATTACAACAAGACAGTCAGGGTGCGTTACGAAGACAGGAACGAGCTGAACTACACGCTTTCCACCCGCTACCATCATCTGGGACTTGCCGCCTATCTGAATCTCTATCCTTTCAGGGGCAGGAATTCCCTGCATGTTTCTCTGGGCGGAAGAATAGGTGCCAACCTCTCTCCCGACAATCTCTCCTATACGGGAAATCAGGAAGACGAAAAGTTTTCAGCGTTGGGTTATCCGGGTGTGAAAGAGACCGAGCGGCTGCTCAGGGACAAACTGAAAGGCCGTCCTGATGCTGCCCTGGGTGGCGGTATCGGCTATGAATTCCCTTTTGGCATGACGGTCGATCTGCGCTACCACTACAGTCTGACCAACAGCATCAAGACAGAAACCAACACCTACAACTGGGTGGAACAGGACAACCACAACCAGCAGATCGAACTGACTGTGGGTTATATGATCAAAATCAAATAAGAACAGAAAGTCTATGGTCTGACTAATCTGTCCAACACACATACACATTTTAATATATATAAGAGCCCATGATGAATTCTAACCAACGCAATGTCATCCGCGGCACAGGTGCATTCCTTGTCATTATCATCATCATTCTCAGCCTGCGGCTTTGCGGGTAAGACAGGAAAGAAGTGCCGTCGCCGCAACCGCCACCATCGGCAACAAGCCGTGTTTCACCCCCACATGAGTCCGCCAGAATGGATTCATCAGCCGTCTTCCCCATAGTATGGAAAAAGGTAGCAGGAAAACAATCAGGAAAGAAGGTGACAGCCACCCATATTCCTCTTCCTACCCAAGAAGCAGCTGTTGAAGAAAAGAAAGAAGAACCGGTTCCTGTGCAGGATAGCCTCGAAGTGCAGCCTTCCAAAGGACCTGGTTTTGTAGAAACCGCCATGGATCCGGCTGAAACCAGCCGCTCCCCAAAACAGGGACTCATCTTCCATCACAAGCGTTATTACCAGCTGCGTATCGGCATGCGCGCCGGTATCGGATACAGTTCCATCGGAAATCTCGCAGCCCTTATCGAAGACGGTTCCTTCCGTCCACGCAACACCATGGAAGAGAGCGGTTCGTTAGTTCCAACGATAGGTGTCTTCGCCCTCTGGCGAAGCGACCGACTGGGCATAGAGCTGGCTGCAGACTACACATGCCTGTCATCCACCCTGAAGGAGCATAAGGAAATTGACGGAACCGACGAGAAAACCGCCTTCCGCTATCATCTCATCTTGCCCCAGGCTTCAGTACGTCTTTACCTGCTGAGCGATTTCTACATGGGTGCCGGTGTCGGTGTGGGCATTCCCATTAATCCGGGCGGCATTGACTTTTCAAGCAACCGTGCTGCAGAATTTGCACCGGCAGACGGACCCACCCGGGAACATCTAAGAGAATCACTCCGGGCACGCCCTCACTTCATGCCCCTGCTGAAAATAGGATATTCATCCTTCAGAAACGGAATCGAAGCCAGCCTCCAATACAGCTACGGCGCCGGGAATCTCATCAGGACGGAAGAGAACCCCTACGGCTATCACAGAGCTACGAACAACAGTCACCTGCTCCAGCTGACAGTCGGCTATACCATACTCCTGAACAAAAAGAAATGACGATGAAACATACAGTATTCAATATAACAGTAATTCTCTTTCTGTTTTCCGCCGCCGTCCAGGCACAGTCTCCTGGCGGCGTAGCCGGTCCCGTAAAATGGGCAACTGGCAAGGATAACGGAACAGTACAGCTTTCCGGTACCGGCGGAATGACCTTTGTCGGTGTAGGCAGGATACAGCAGGGGAGCGAGCAGCTGCTCTGGAATGTCAGCACACGTTCCGGCAAGACCGGTCGTGTACAGACCACGGCACGCTCCGCCAACCTTGCCAGAGGAACTTTCATGAACTATACGGGACGTGACACGCTACCGCAGCTGCGCCTGTATTCCTACAGCTGCTCTTCTGCCGACGGAACGCAGGGAACGCTCAGTATCGGTAAAATGACCGGGGAGAAACTTCCAGTCAGAAACCTCAGGGACGGCATGGTGGAATATGCCGTCTATGACCGTGCCCTCACCACCACCGAACGCATGCGAGTGGAAAGTGCCCTTGCCCTGCGCCACGGCATCACCCTTGCCCACTCATACTTCAACTCCAGAGGTGAAATCATCCGCAACCACTACAGGCTCAGGGCATACAACCACCGCATTGCGGGTATCATCGGCGATGCAGTCTCGAAACTTGACCGGACTACAGGTGAAAGCAGCGAGGAGGAAGCCGTCATCAGAGTATCCACCCGGTCCGTCAGCGAAGGTACGAGCTTTCTCTGGGGCGATGATGCAAGGCTACTTTCCTTTGCTGCAGACAAAGGTAACGGAAAATGGATGCAGCGGCGGTGGGCAACTTCAATGGTGGGCAGCCAGACGGAACCTCTTGCCCTTACTTTCGATACCCGATGCATCCGCAGTCTCAAGCCGCTCGAAACAGGTGAGGAATACTACCTCGCCGTAGATGAGAGCGGAACGGGCAGATTCCCTGTAGGACAGATACGTTATTACAGGGCCAGGGACAGCCATGCCGACAGCATCGTCTTTGACGGTATAGCAGCCGCTGCCGGAGAAAGCATCTTCACATTACGCATCGCCAAAGACTTCTTTGCGACCGTTGAAACGGAACGTCCCTGCTGCTCCACGGCAGAAAGGGGACGGCTCAGGATACTCCTGACAGGCGGCAGTGCACCATACCGTGTCACGGTCAGCCTTGACGGGACTATCATCAGCAGCCTTTCCACCGAAGACAGCATTCTCACCGTCAAAGACCTGCAGCAGGGGCTGTACGTCCTCACTGCCAGGGACCGTAACGGCAAGACCCTCTCCAGCGAGATCATGGTATCCAATGCCGACATGGCAGACATGCCGGAGCTCCAGGATGTCCAGTTCTCCAAAGGTGCTTCACGCGAGTATCATCTTGAAACGCAAGGTAGCTACACCTGCCGCTGGAAGACTCCAGAGGGCAGATACCTGAGCGGAGAGAGCGTCACGCTTGACGGGGACGGAAGATACCTCCTCGAACTGACCGACGGCGAGGGATGTACCACAATCCGCACGCTTGACGTATCTACGGCAGCAGGAGACATCTTCTCACGTTATGACGTTTCTCCCAATCCGACAGAAGACGGCGACGTCTCCGTACGTGTGGAGATGTCCGGATCCTTCCCGCTGGAACTGCGTCTTTATTCATCGGACGGTGCCCTGATGCAGATGCAAAAACGCACGGCAGATACCTACCATGCCACCCGCTTCCATCTGTCCCAGAACGGCATCTATATTCTTGAGATGAAGAGCGGGACCAGCAGGAAGAGCATCAGACTCGTCAGAAAATAAACGGAACCAACCACTATATCAAAGTAGAAGAACATGAAAAGAAACATATTCCTATCCGTTGTGGTTTCAGGAATCATCCTGCTGCTTGCATCCTGCAATGACGGCAGTAAGGGAATCTCCGGCAACCGCATCCAGGACAGCAGAGAGTATTCTGCTGAAGACAGCCTCATAAAGAAGACAGCCGGAGACACCATTCTCCCTACCGGGGAGAGGGACATCCGACCGGAACAGACCGCCGGGAAAAATGCAACGGCGGATCTACAGAATTTCCGGAAACGTACGGTAAGCAAGTACTTCACCGGTATGGAAGCAGACTCCCTGTCTGTAGGACGTGCGGAACTCAGGGTTCCCCGGGGCAGTATGGACCATGCCAGAATCCTGAGCATTACACCGCTGCGCAAGGGCGAACTTCCCCACCTGCCTGCAGGCATGGTGAACGTGACGGCAGACAGGAGTAATCCTACCATTTCTACCAGCCGGAAGAACAGTATAGCCGGCTACCGCTTCCTGCCGCACGGAGAGCACTTCGTACATTCGCTGGCGAGCATCACCGTACCCTATGACAGTACCCTCATACCACAGGGATATACAGCCGAGGATATCCATACCTATTATTATGACGGACTGAAAGACAGGTGGGTAATGCTGCGGCACAAGGCTCTGGACAAGGACAGGGAACTGGTCGTGGCCGAGACATCGCATTTCACCGACGTCATCAACGGCGTCATCAAGGTGCCCGAGAATCCCGAGACCCAGAATTATGTGCCAACGGGTATCAGCGAACTCAAGGCAGCCGACCCCAGTGCCGGCATTACGGCCGTGAGCGTTCCATCCGCCAACCAGAGCGGAACAGCATCACTGAAGTATCCGTTTGAACTGCCTGCCGGAAGAGCCGGCATGCAGCCCGGTGTCAGCCTGCAGTACAGTAGCGACGGCAGTTCCTCCTATGCCGGCTACGGCTGGAATCTTCCCCTGCAGAGCATTGACATCGAGACCCGATGGGGCGTGCCACGCTTTGACAGGGAAAGGGAAAGCGAGAGCTACCTGTTCATGGGCAGCAGACTCAACGGCCGCACCTATCGCACGGCCGATGCACCGGCAAGAACGAAGGACAGGCATTTCCGCCCGCTCACCGAGGGCGGTTTCGCCAGGATCATCCGCAGGGGTGATTCCCCGCAGAACTATACCTGGGAAGTAACCTCCAAGGACGGAACGGTATCCTTCTTCGGTGGCAGGGACGGCGTGGTGGATGAAGGTGCCGTGCTGAAAGATGCCCGAGGGAACATCCTGCGCTGGGCGCTCTGCAGAACTCAGGACGCCCACGGCAACACCATATCCTACAGGTATATCAAGAAAGGGAACAACCTCTACCCCGACATCTACCGCTATACGGGTTACAGGGATGAGGAAGGTCCCTACAGCGTCAGGTTCACATATGCAGCAACCGGACGCAAGGATGCCGTCAGAAACGGGCGCCTGGGCATACTGCAGACAGACGATGCCCTGCTCAAACGCGTGGAAGTGATGTATGACGGGGAACAGCTGCGTGCCTATGCGTTCCATTACAGGGAAGGCGCCTTCTCCAAGACCCTTCTTGACAGCATCGTGCAGAAAGACAGCAGGGACAGGCGCGTGGCGGCACAGGGTTTCAGCTACTACAACGACATTGCGCAGGGTATCTTCTCCGATACCCCCGAAGTCTATACGGCAGAGAAGGACAACTGCGGCAGACTTGTCAGTTTCCACATCGGAAACCTTGACGAGAGCATGTCGCTCCTCGGCGGCGGATCTGCCAGGGGAAACACCGTGGGCGGCGGAGTCATGGTCGGAGCCGGTTGGGGACCGGCATCGGTCAATGCAGGAGGTTCCTACTCCTATTCCAAGTCGGACAACGAAGGACGCATTGCCCTCGTTGACATCAACGGAGACGGCATGCCAGACAAGGTCTGGAAAGGTGCAGACGGGAAACTGTATTACAGGCTGAACCAAAACAGGGACCTCAGCCATCCGTCTTTCGGAGAGAAGATGGTCATCAAGGGCATCAGCAGTTTCACCGGAGGAACAACCACCAGCAACACAAGGAATGCGAACGTGGCTGCAGGCTTCGGCCCGGCAAGTGCCGGCTACGCCGTAAGCAAGACCACCGACCAGAGCAAGAACAAGACCTATTTCCAGGATTTCAATGCCGACGGGCTGATAGACATCGCCTGCAACGGTACGGTATATTTCAACCATACAAACGGCAGGGATGTAAGCTTCAGCAGCACGAGCAGCAATACGGGAAATCCCATCACGGGAAATGCGGAGGGCATAGATTCCGCATTCCTGCCCGACTATGATGCCATCAGGGATTCCCTGGAACGGGAATTCCCGCTCCACGATGCCGTGCGCCTATGGCGTGCCCCATACGCAGGAACGGTGAAAGTGACCTCTACGGTCAGCAAGCCGTCAGACCAGGGTGACGGTGTCAGCCTGAGCATGCAGCACAATGACAACGTACTGTGGAAAGACACGCTCCTGCAATCCGGCAGCGTCACGGTACCGGAAAAAGAACTTACCGTCAGACCGGGCGACTTCCTGCTCTTCCGCGTGAATGCCAGATATTCAGGTACGGGGGATGCGGTCGAATGGGATCCGGACATCATCTATACTTCCATTGCGGCAGACACTTATGCCGGAGAGGATTTGAGACATTACCGCTGTTCCTCGGACCACATCGCCGGAGAGATGTCCGCAGCACCGCTTGCCGTGGACGGAACGGTATCCTATGAAGGCAGCTTCAGCAAGCAGAAGACGGGCGATGACCTCACCCTCTCTGTGGTAAGGACGGACAAGACCGGCAAGCAGACGGAAGTAGGAAGCCTCTTCCTGCCTGCCGACACCGTACTTGCAGGAAATTTCAGGGGCGAATTCCGTTCTCAGGCTGCAGACAGTGCCACGGTGAACTTCATCATCAGGACAAACAGTCCCGTCAACTGGCAGCACATCAGCTGGAATCCCGTGTTCCGCAGCGACACCACCAGATACACGCTTGCCCCGCAGCGCCTGATGTTCAACAAGAACATCGCTGTGGCAAGGGATACGCTCATTCACTTCGCTACTCGTGACTCCATCTGGGGAAATAGGCTGGTTCTCGTTCCCGAGTTTCAGGCCGTCCGCTCCTCGGACAGGGACACAGAACCTGCCACCGTCCACCTTACACTGAAGGACGAGACGGGCACGCTGCTTTACCGCAGGGATTATACGATGGCAGGCGCCAACCGCCTCTGGGGAGACAGTACCGCCGTGGACGGCGACTTCCTCATCCCGCGACTTTCGGCAAGGAAAATACAGGTGAGCTTTTCCGTATCCAATGAACTGGACAATGCTCCGGTCGCCCAGCTGCACATCCTCCGCGACTCCATACTCTACGAGACAGGTGCAGACGGAAGGAAACTGGAGACCGGTCGCCGGGCAGTACCTGTCGGAACCATTCCCGCATCCGTATTCTCCAGCTTCAACCGCTTCGACTACGGAATGCTCTACAGGGGATGGGGCCAGTTCGCATGGAACAGCAATGAAAGAGAGGAGCCTGTCAGAATTGCCGAGATGAGAGTACCTGACCATAATGAATACATCAGGGACGGGAAAATCGACGAGGAAGCCGTCGAGAGAAATACGCTCGACATCAGCAGGCAGAAATTCTTTACGATGGCATACAGTCCCGAGACGGGAAAGTATGTCAGCGCCACTGATAGTGTCTATACGGAAGGTACGATGATGCGTGCATCGAGACTGGGTGAGGATGAAATAACCGTTGACTCCATCAGCTACTGCACACATGGAGAGGGACTTTCCGCACCCGTACTGATGACCGAATCGAAAAGCACGGGAAAGACTTACTCCCTGGGATTCTCCATGGGAGCCAGCATCGGAGTGAACAGGAGCAGCACCAGACAGGATTCCTATACAACGGTGTCCGTCATGGATCTCAACGGTGACGGATATCCGGACTGGATACGTGATGAGAACGGCAGCGTCAGGGCCCAGCTTACAGGGCAGACCGGAATACCGGGTGACGGGCAGCAATACGATGTGGAATCACCCGCATCCAGCGGAAAATCGGAAAACATAGGCGGGGATGCCGGACTCAGCATGGATCCCGACAGCTACAGCCTTTCCAAATTCGGTGCTCAGCTCAAGCAGGCGAAGGCTTCCTTCGCCAGGAGCATGGCAAGCCTGCAGCAGACGAGAAGGCTGGAAAAGAATGCAGAAGGAGCAAGCTTCAGCGGAAACGTCTCGGAGGGCGCCTGCAGTGCCAGCGGAAATTTTTCAAGCGGCACATCGGAGACCGTACGCAGCTGGCAGGACATCAACGGAGACGGACTGCCAGACATGGTCTGCAGGGGACAGGTGCGCTACAATCTGGGATATTCCTTCACGGAGACCATGCCGTCGGGAATCAATGACGTGGAACGGAGCTCCAACAGCAACTATGGTGACGGACTGGGTGTATGCGTACCCGTCCTCGGCCTCTTCAACATATCAGCAGGTCAGAACGATACGGGTAGCCTCACTTCCGGCAAGGGTGCTTTCCATGACATCAACGGAGACGGACTGCCAGACTTTGTAGAGCAGGACGGAAACGGCGACCTGAAGGTTACACTGAATACAGGCAGCGGCTTTGCCGCACCTGAGCAGTTGCATAAGAAATCGGAGATTTCTGCCAACCTGGGCTCTTCCGTGGCCACATACGCCAGCACGGCCTATACCATCCGCATACCGCTGCCGTTCGGCTTCGGCATCAATATTACACCGAGCATACAGGGATCGCACAGCGAAAGCGTAAGCCGCACGACTGCGGCTTTGATGGATATAGACGGCGACGGCTTGCCAGATCTCGTTTACAGCGACAGTGAAAACAGCATGAAGGTGCGCCGTAACCTAACGGGACGTACCAACCTGCTCAAAGGCGTTACCCTGCCTTTCGGTGGACATGTTGCCGTAGAATACAAGCAGACAGAACCAAGCTATAACATGCCTGGCCGCCGCTGGGTGATGGCATCCGTGGAGACCACGGGCGGCTATGCAGAGAACGGAGCCACCAAGATGCGCAACGAGTTTGAGTATGAAGGTGGCTATCGCGATCGCCGAGAACGTGACTTCTACGGTTTTGAGAAAGTCACCACCAGACAGATAGACACGCAGAACGGCAATGCCGTTTATCGCAAACAGGTAGTGGAGTACGGACACAACCGCCACTTCTACATACACGACCTTGTCACTGCCGAGACGCTCTACGATGCGGCAGGTAGCAGGCTGCAGGGAACGGAGAATACCTACGAGCTCAGACAGCAGGCTGACACGGAGGTATTCTTCCCGGCACTTGTTGCCGTAAAGCAGAGCATTTACGGCAACAGCGGACAGGGCTGCATGAGCACCACCGTGCACAATACCTATGATGCATACGGTAATCTTGCCTCCTACAAGGAAACGGCAACGAACTATGAATTAGATGCCGATATTGCCTATCATGACTTGCAGGCAAGGTATATCGTCTCCGTACCCAAGCACATCGCCGTAAAGGATAAAGGAGGAAAGGTTTACCGCGAACGTTCTACGCAAATCAACGGCAATGGTGACATCACCAACATCACCATGCACAACGGCGATAAACCGTCGGTCTACGATATGACCTACGATGCCTATGGTAATCTTGCAAGTCTCACCAAGCCCGAGAACCATAGGGGACAGCGCATGCGCTACGACTACACTTACGACGATGTGCTCCATGCGCTGGTGACGAGCGTAAAAGACGCCTACGGTTACACCTCTTCCACCGTCTACGACTACAAGTGGGCAGTGCCCTTAGAGACTTCCGACCTCAACGGCAACAAGATGCGCTATGCCTACGACGACATGGGACGCCCAAGCACGATTCTCGGTCCGAAGGAGATTGCCGCAGGCAAGCCCTATACCATTAAATTCGAGTATCATCCTGCCGGTCGTTATGCCCGAACTCTGCATTATTCCCCCGAGGGCGACATCGAAACTTATACTTTCGCCGACAGTCTGATGCGCGCCGTGCAGACTAAACAGACGGGCATGGTGTGGATGGGCGGCAGTAACCAAAAGGTGTCCATTGTCAGCGGCCGTGCCATTGTCGATGCTTTCGGTCGCACCATAAAAGCATTCTATCCCACCACAGAGAGCTACGGCAGCATCGGTACGTACAACACCGCCACGGGCGACCCGCAGGCAACCACCGAATACGACGTTTACGACCGCACGACAAAGGTTACGCTGCCCGATGGGGCTATGACTACGACGGCATACAGCATCGTTTCCCATGATGGTGAGCCGATGCTTGAAACAAAGGTGACTGATGCCCTCGGACGCAATGCCGAGAGTTACACCGACGAGAAAGGGCGCAACCGTGAGACAATGCAACACGCTTCAGGCGATAACATCACCGTGAAATACGACTACGACGCCGTGGGACAAGTAACCACCGTTCATCATCCCAATGACAAGGTCACAACCTACGAATACGACCTTTTGGGACATAAGCTCAAGGTAAACCACCCTGATGCAGGTGAAGTCAGCTACACTTACGATGCGGCTGGCAATCTCCTGACGAAGCTCACGGCGGAACTCAAGAAGAGCATTTCTGACAAGGCTCCCGTCACCTACACCTACGATTATGAAAGGCTGAGCGAGGTTCTCTATCCGAAGAACCTCTTCAACCGTGTTACCTACACCTATGGCAAACCGGGCGAGAAGTATAATCGTGCTGGCAGACTCGTGCTCGTGGAAGATGCATCGGGCGGCGAGGCGTATTATTACGGCAACCAAGGCGAAGTGGTGAAGACGGTTCGGTCGGTGATGGTCAGCACTGCCGACGTGCGCACCTATGTCTATGGTACTACCTACGACAGTTGGAACCGCGTGCGCACGATGACTTATCCCGATGGAGAAGTCGTAACCTATGCCTATAATGCTGCAGGACAAATTGTTAGTGTCAAATCCAACAAACAAGGAAAGGAGGAAACCATCGTGGAAGAGGTGGGCTATGACAAGGAAGGACATACCGTCTATACCCGCCTGGGCAACGGAACGGAGACCACCTATACCTATGACAGACAGCGTGAACGCCTGCAGGAGATGAACCTCACGGCTGCCGGTGCGGCGGTCATGACCAATAAGTACCGGTATGATGCCGTGGATAACATCCTGGGCATCACCAATGTCATAGACCCTGCGAAGGCTGGCGGCAAGTCCCAGCTGGGCGGTGCCTTCAGCCATACCTATGCCTATGACGAACTAAACCGTCTGATAACGGCAAACGGCAAGGCAAAGAGTGCATCGTATGAGATGGCGATGACCTTCGGACGCATGAGCGAGCCGCTTACCAAGGTGCAGAAGGTGGATTCCACAAGAACGGCACAGTCTTACGATTTCACATACAGGTATGAGGACGACAGTCATCCTACTGCCCCTACGCAGGTCGGCCACGACCATTACACCTATGATGCCAACGGCAATCCGATATTGGTGGAGAATGACAGCCTCAATACCGAGCGCAGGATGTATTGGGATGAGGATAACCGACTGATGGTATTGTCGGATAACGGCAAGACCTGCCGTTACACTTACAATGCCGCAGGCGAGCGAATCGTCAAGAGCCACGGTGATCTGGAGGGCGTATATATCAATGGCGCTCCGCAGGGAATCTCCTTCCATGAGACGGAGGATTACACCATTTATCCCGCTCCGATCATCACTGTCACGAAGAACCGCTTCACCAAGCACTACTTCATTGGCAGCAAGCGTATTGCCTCCAAGATTGGTACAGGCAGGTTCAGCAATGTCTATGGCATTGGCGGCAACAACATCACGGCAGGTCAGAAAGACTATGCCGCCCGCATGATGCAGATAGAAAAGCAGCGTGAGGAGTATTACAAGCAGCTCGGCACACCGCCGGGAGTGCCGACGATGAAGGGTGCAACTGCAGATCCAGACAACACAGGTATTGGTTACAACAGCATCATTACAGACTTGGGTGACCACAGCGTTCCTGAAGGCTGGATACAGCATCCAAAGTTCAACGGCAAAGGTGATGTCCCAGGTCCTCCTATCCAATGGAGTGAACCGGAGAGTCCTGATAATGCCCAGCCGGGTTATGGTTACATTGCCAACGACACTACGAAAGAGGAAACCTTCTTCTATCATAGTGACCACCTCGGTAGCACGTCTTACATTACAGATAATCATGCCAACATCACCCAGTATGATGCTTACCTTCCATACGGTGAACTGTTAGTTGACGAGCATAGTAGCAGTGAAGACCTGCCATATAAGTTCAATGGCAAACAGTTCGATGAAGAGACAGGCTTGTACTATTACGGTGCAAGGTACATGAATCCTGTAACGAGTTTGTGGTATGGGGTGGATCCAATGGCCGAGAAGTATCCAAATATAACAGGGTGTAGCTACTGTTTAAATAATCCAATTAAATTTATAGACCCAGATGGTAGAGATTCGTATTATACAAAAGACGGAACTTACGTTTTTACAAATACAGCTAGAACAGATAACATTTATATCATATCCAACTATAAAATTATTGGAGGCTCAAGAAACAAAACGTACTATAAGGTTTGGGGACGAATAAAAATAGACGACAAAAATCTTTCCCTATCACCGCAAGCTTATTCCCGAGTATATACAAATGTATTATATAGAAAAGGCTATGACACAAGTAAGCTTAAAAATAATGCAGTTTCAATAATTATGTTAAACAACAATTCCAAATCAGACGGACCTCAATATGAATTAGGTGGAACTTATAATCATGATGCCGTAATACCTTGGTCGGATGCCCCGATAGCTGAAACAAGGAAAGAGAATGGAAAAATACAACTGACAGTATATGTTCATCCACAAGGAGACGCTGAAAGAAGAGCATACCTTTCAACAGAATCAAACGTAGAAAATATCCTTGGAGTTCATGAATTCAAAGGGCATGGACTCTTGGGAATAGGTAGCTCTCAGCATTGGAAGATACTTCAAATGCAACGAAGGCATCCTTCTTGGAAACAAACAACACCAGCCCTCAGAGAATTATATGAGTATTTAGAAAAGAATATTCCCTCAGAGTATTATAAACATTAATAAAATGGCATTAGATCATGATAACTAATAAAGAAGTGTACTGTTTATTTATTTTCATAGCAATAACATTAACAGGTTGTCAATCCAATATGGAGTTACCAGCTGAATTAGTAGCAGTAGTGGACAATTATCCCCTAAAATATAATCCTGCTCATTCTCATATAGAATATTCACGAAAAATAAATGTCGTATTTAAAATTAAGAATATGAGTTGGAGAAACTTTTTTATTCCTATTAGCGATGAGAGAGGAAATAAGTATCATTCTTTTATAAAAGTTTCATCTCCAACGAATCACAATGTAATAGTGGGTGCTTATTATTGGCAGAATAAAAGTGTGCTAAATAGTGGAGATAGCATTAGCATTTGTGTCCGATTAATGGAATCACATTTACGGGATTTAGGCGTGTATAATTTACCCCCCAGGGATGTGATAAAGCGGATGAGCTTCGAGTACGTTGTTGATGTAAATGATTTAAAAGAAAGCGATTGTCTTATTCCCAAGTTAAAATTCCATATTTCCCAAAATGTTAAGTATATTTATCAAGAACCTGAAGGGATGTGTGGATAAGTTATTTTTGGATTCCAAATAGGGAGGTGGATACTCGACATACTATTTCAAGTCTACATCAAAGACTTTCAAGTATCTTATGCCAATATCATCAATGTCACCCAGAAGAACAATACCGTGTACCGCAAGTAGGTGGCAGAATACGGACACAACCGCCACTTCTACATGCACGACCTTGTTAATGCCGAGACGCTCTACGATGCAGCAGGTAACAAACTGCAAGGCACACAGAATACCTACGAGCTCAAACAGCAGACTGACGCGACGGTATATTTCCCCCACTCGTCTCTGTAAAGCAGACTATTTACGACAACAACGGCTCAGGCAGCATGAGCACCACGATGCACAACGGCACAAAGCCGTCGGTCTACGATATGACCTACGATGCCTACCTGCCATACGGTGAACTGCTTGTGGATGAACATACATCATCTGATGATATGCCGTATAAGTTCAATGGTAAGGAATTAGACCAGGAAACGGGACTGTATTATTATGGGGCAAGGTATATGAATCCTGTGATGAGTTTGTGATATAGAGTGGATGCTTTAGCAGAAAAATATCCAAGCATTGGTGGATATGTTTACTGTGTTGTTAATCCGATAAAGTTTGTTGATTTAGATGGAAAAGACATCTTCCCAGTTCTTTTTCAAACGATAAATAATAGAGGGAGGATTATAGGATCTCAATACCGAAGTAACAAAAAGTATATGATGGCAATGCGTATGTTTGGACAAACAAGCTATGGGTGGCAGTTTAACAGTGAGCAAAAGAAATATGAAAAAGTTTTTGGAAATTAATAGTTTTGCTTTAATAATGATAGTAGCAGCTTTATTGATGCTGCTATCATCATGTCATGGAAATAGGAAACGATTATCTTCTAATGAAGAATCATCTTTCTTAATAACATATTCCAAAAAAGAAATAGTAATAGAATCAACTAAAAGTAATGGTGTTGTAGATCATTTCTTTTATAAAAATGGAGAATACTTTGCTTCTTCTGATTCTATTTTGTTTTTTTCAACAGTTAAAGATACTATATTAAATGTAACAAGTTATGAAAAAAAATACAAAATAATAATAAAGAAAGAAAGAGATGGAGTATATAAGACATCTAGTTATTATGTGAATGATAAGGGGAGTCTATATTTCATGATTTCATATAGTTATGATTCTAAATATCAAATTTTTCAAATAGAAAAAGGTAGCAATGTGGTGTATCAATAATGTGATTAAACTTATGGTGGAATTAATCCTTTTTTCAGTGTAGGGAAGTACAAGATGCCTCTCGGCGCTCATACAATATCGAGTATAAGCAAAGAGAATGTGGTCAATACCCTGACGTTGCACTACATCAATGCGCATTTGGTGTACCACTGGAATAAGAACCAGAAGAAAAAATGATGGTATAGGAAAGTAATTATACTTTCTCTTCGAATAATTCGTCAATTCTACTTCGCTCTGAATCATGCCTTCTTGAGCAAGTTTCTTTAATCCCTCAAATCCGCAACCTTATAGGATGTAGTGGGACTATGCCAGAAGAGCATCAAACCATAGATTCAACCTTGGGATTGAGATGCACTATGTTTTTGGTTATCAATATAGCGAGATTCTACGCTCTCTGATGTGCGTATATCTTTGTG
>ENA-OPWL01000741-OPWL01000741.1-human-gut-metagenome-genome-assembly--contig:-NODE-741-length-15460-cov-18.686271_pt1 | contig 15460 bp, 15 predicted proteins | sample MGYA00241508_ERZ502008 | MGnify/ENA primary metagenome ERZ502008 (study PRJEB25962, sample SAMEA2043046) | human gut metagenome | biome: human gut; feature: human-associated habitat; material: faeces... | reverse complement strand
ACTTGCCAAAAATTTGGTCAATAACATAGAATGCCCCCATTAGAGGTAGCGTTTGCTGCTTGAGACGCTTTACCCGTACGGCAATAAAAGCAAATGCAGCGCAAAGCAAAAAACATTGTTTCGCTTTGCGCTGCATACATATATATAGTATGTCAATTACTGAAAGTAGACCCTCTTGACGCGGTTGCTCACAGAGGTAAGCACCTCGTAGGGTATGGTGTCAAGTTTGTCAGACAGTACGGTTACAGGCAGGTTGTCACCAAAGATTTCAACCGTATCACCCTCCTTGCAGTCAATGCCCGTCACGTCAATCATGCACACGTCCATGCAGATGTTGCCAATGTATGGAGCTTTCTGTCCGTTAACCAAACAGTAGCCGTTACGGTTGCCAAGGTGACGGTTCAAACCATCGGCATAGCCAATGGGTATGGCGGCAATGCGCGAATCGCGTTCGACAAACGAACGGCGCGAATAGCCGATGCTGTCGCCCTTGGGCACATTACGTATTTGCAAGATGGTGGTGCGCAGTGAGGTGACGTTGTGCAGGCGGCGGTTGTCAATGGGGTCGATGCCATAAAGGCCGAGGCCGAGGCGTACCATGTCGAGGTGGCGCTCGGGAAAGCGCTCGATGCCGGCACTGTTGCAAATGTGGCGCAATATTTTGTTGGGGAAGGCGCGTTGCAACTGTTGCGAAGCCTCGTCAAAAAGTTGGAACTGACGTGCCGAGAACTCGTCAAAGTCGGGAGAGTCAGAACCTACGAAATGAGAGAATACTGAGCGGGGCACAATGGCCGACTGGCGTTTGAGACGCTCAATGATTTGTGGCACGTCCTTGAGCGGGTTGAAGCCAAGACGGTGCATGCCGGTGTCAAGCTTGATGTGTACGGGGAAGCCCTGTATGCCTTGCTTCTCGGCTGCGTGTACCAGGGCGTCGAGCAGTTTGAAACTGTATACTTCAGGCTCAAGGTCGTATTGGAAAAGCGTGTTGAATGCCGTCATTTCAGGATTCATCACAATAATGCCTGTTGTAATGCCGGCGCGTCGCAAGTCGGCTCCTTCGTCGGCCACGGCCACGGCAAGGTAGTCTACACCGCGGTCTTGCAGCGTTTTGGCTATTTCAACCGAACCCGCTCCGTATGCCGAGGCTTTGACCATGCAGGTGATTTTTGTCTCGGGTTTCATGAACGAACGGTAGAAATTGAGATTCTCGGCAATGGCTTCGAGATTGACATCGAGTGTGGTTTCGTGCACACGCAATGACAATGCTGCCGTAATTTGCTCAAAGCCGAATTTGCGTGAGCCCTTTATCAGCACCATTTCATTGCTCATGGTGTCGAGCAGTCCGCTTTCGGTTAAAGCGTCACTTGTGGGAAAGAACACCTTTTTGACATTAAACAGAGCGTGTGCAGCAGATATTTCGGGGCCAACGCCTATCAAGCGGTCTATGCCGCGGCGCTCTATCATGTCGGCCACCTGGGCGTAGAGCTCGGTGGTGGGCAGTCCGGTTTGCAGAATGTCAGACAAGATGAGCGTTTTAGGCTTGTTGCCTTGTTCCGGACGGCGGTTCATGAAGTCGAGCGCAATGTCGAGCGAGGTGACGTCGGAGTTGTAAGTGTCGTTGATGAGGGTGCAGCCTCTCACGCCTTGCATCACTTCGAGACGCATGGCCACGGGTTCGAGTTGCGCCATGCGCTGTGCTATGTCGGCGGGCTGCAGGTGTAGGTAAAGGCATACGGCAAGGCAGTGAATGCTGTCTTGCACAGAGGCATCGTCGGTAAAGGGAATGCTCATGCTGTTTTCAACACCCAAAAACCGGTAAACGATATCCGTGTGGTCGGCCTTCTTGGTGATGCTGCGTATGTAGAGCGTGGCATCGGTATTGCTGGTAGACCATGCGATGGTGTCGCCTGTGTAGAGTGACACCGCCATGCACTCGCTGATGACGGCATCGTCGGCGCAGTAAACAATCACGTCGGCGTCTTTGAAGAGCGAAATCTTTTCAAGGCACTTCTCTTGTATAGTGGCAAAGTTCTCTTGATGGGCAGGCCCGATGTTGGTCATTACACCAATGGTGGGTTGTATGATGGCCTTGAGTGCTGCCATCTCGCCGGGCTGTGATATGCCGGCCTCAAATACTCCGACCTGTGTGTGCTCGTTGAGCAGCCATACGCTGAGTGGTACGCCCACTTGCGAGTTGTAAGAGCGTGGTGAGCGTGTGACATGCATGGAGGGTGACAATAATTGGTAGAGCCACTCTTTGACCACAGTTTTGCCATTAGAGCCGGTCACGCCAATTATGGGCAGGTCGTATTCCTCGCGGTGGCGCTCGGCCAGGCGCTGCAAAGCCTTGAGCGGGCTTACTACCAACAGGAAGTTGGCATCGGGGTAGTCCGTTTCATAATTGGCTGGCACATTGCCTACAACAAAGTTGCGTACGCCGCGGCGGTATAATTCGGGTATGTAGTGGTGTCCGTCGCCTAATTTTGTACGAATGGCAAAGAACAACGTGGTCTCTGCAAAGGCCAATGAGCGGCTGTCGGTCAGCAGCCAGTCAATGCACGCTTCGGCTGAGCCAAAGCGGCGTGCGCCAATCAAGGCGGTAATATTATCGATGGTGTAATGCATATATCTTAATCAATAAGTGCAGTATGGTTGCATTTTAGGGAAGATGCTGAATAGGTGTTTTCAGACCGTTGTAGGCAATGTGTGCAGCGGGTGTGTTGCAGCACATGGCTTGAATGATGTAATAGGAGTCGGTTTGTAGCAATATAAACACTTATGGCAGTGGCACCTTTACCACATCAACTACGTGGCTGCCTGCGCCAATAAGGTCGGGACGTTCTGAAATTCGCTTTTGATAGGCTATGAAGTGGGCAAAAGTTTCTTCGCTCATACGGTTGAGGCGGGTGCGCATATAGTCTGCTGCACCATCGGGCGAGAATATGGTCACACGTTGCAATCCGGCTTTTTGGTTGAGGCGGTCAATGTCTTCAATTCGTACATAGTCGTATAATTCGTCGGCTTGTGCTTGTATGTGGTAGTTGTTATCAACCACGCCTTTGGCCATGAGTCCGCCAATTCTTTCCTCGTCAAAGCAGTATGACAGAATGCTGTATTCGTTCATCAGATATGCCACAAAAATCAGTCCGCCAGGCTTTGTCACGCGTTTGGCTTCGTTAAGAGCCCGCAGTTTCTCTTCATCGCCAATGAGGTGATATAGCGGGCCGAGCAGCAATGTGACGTCTGCCGATGCTGTTGGTATGAACGGCATGTGCCTTGCATCGCCCCGTACGACATCGGCCGTTGGTTCACGTTTCAGAAACACGTCGATGTTGCGTTGTACGAGTTCGACGGCTTTGACGCGATAGCCTTCGGCCATTAGTGCCGATGTGTAGCGGCCTGTGCCGGCTCCTATGTCGAGCAACGATGTGTCGGGGTGCAGAAAGCGGTGCAGGTGGTGCATGGTGGTGGCAAATTCAACCATGCCGTGTCTGCGTTGCAAACGCAAGTCCTCGGGGTGCTTGTTATAGTGTCTCTCTATGTTTGAGAATGCCATAATCGGGTGTTGTTATGTGTGTGGAGGCCTTATGAAGCAGCCGCGTGGTGTCAGCCTGCCGCCTTTTGGGCAATGTTTGTGTATTGCAAAGTTAGCAGTTGCCCATATTATACACAAGTATCGCGGTGCAAACTTTGCAAAACGGGGGCATAATTGTTTGACAAACAACCTCTACATACAAAAGGAACAGCTAACATTATCGGGGACGAAGAAGGATAACCGTCCTTCTATGCTCCGATAATGATAGCCACGCTTTCGACCTGTGCGCAATTTGAACGTGACAATATCTCATTCCGATTGCAGTCAGAAAGGAACCACCCATAAGAGATGTGGCAAAATTAAGTAATGGTGAAAGAATAAGTTGAGCAATTTTGACCTGTATTTTTGTTGGTTCTGGAATTTGTGAGGGAGCATAGCGGGTTATGCTCCCTCACAAATTTTCAAAAATACAATTGTAATTCTACATAAAGTCTATTTGTTCTTGATTATCAGTGATTTCTATTTTAAACGGTACAAATATTTCTCCATAAGAAAATCGAGCAAATAACCAATAATCGCAAATAGCATTATCATTATTATGGCTTCATCAAGATGTAAACATTAACTATAAATAAACATATCAAAGTAATATTTAACATTTATTCTTGATGGCTTGTATGTTAATTAATGTATTTCCGTCCTATTTCTCAATTGTTGTTCGTATCTTTGCGAACAAAAATCTATGATATGGCAAAAAAAGACAAAGAATACACTTTCCACCAAGAGCAATTAGCGCGTTTTGCGAAAGCCTTAGGTCATCCTGCACGAGTAGCTATCATGCATTTTCTGGCCGAGCAAAGCACTTGCTACTTTGGCGACATTCACGAGGAGCTACCCATCGCCAAGGCGACTGTATCCCAGCACCTCAAGGAGTTGAAAGATGCAGGGCTCATTCAAGGTGAAGTAGAGGCGCCCAAAGTGAAATATTGCATCAACCGAGAGAATTGGGTGCTGGCCAAGCAGTTGTTTGGCGAGTTCTTCGCCCAGTGTATCTGTAAAGAAGGAAGCTGTTGCAAATAACATCAGCTTTTTTTTAAGCTGCATGTTCGTTGTTTTACGAATTACGTCTAATTATCAATAAATAAATGATTATGGAAATCAAAGTTTTAGGCACTGGATGTGCCACATGCAAGGCATTGTATGCCACTGTAGAGAACACTGTGAAGGAATTGGGGCTTGACGCCACCGTGGTGAAGGAAGAAGACCTGATGAAAATCATGGAGTATAATGTCATGTCGCTGCCAGCACTTGTTATCGATGGCAAAGTAGTGGCAAAGGGCAAAATCTCCGCTTCGGAGGTGAAATCATTACTCAGCAAATAATCGCACAACCTATGAAGAAGATCATTGTTTTATCATTAGCCTTACTCTGCTGTATGATTGCTTTTGCACAGCAGAAGTCAAACGACTATGTGGAGGTGCTCTATTTCCACGGTAAGCAACGTTGCGTGACATGCAGAGCCATTGAAAAGTATGCCAAGGAAGTGGTATACACCGACTTTGCCCGTGAAGTAAAAGCAGGGAAGGTTCGCTTCAAAGTGGTGGACATCTCTACTGCCGAGGGCGAAAAGATTGCCAATAATTATCGTGTCACTTGGTCGTCGCTCTTTGTGAATGGCTGGAAGAAGGGCAAAGAGAACCGACACGACCTTACTGCTATGGGCTTCAAAAATGCCCGTCAGCAAACCGATGTGTTTAAAAAAGAGCTGAGAAAGCAGATCTCCTCGCTACTGAAACCCTAATCGTCAACGGATATGGAATTTCTGCAAAATCTGCTGGACAACAGCGAGATACCAGCTCTCACAGCCTTCCTCTTAGGCTTGCTGACGGCCATCAGCCCCTGTCCCTTGGCCACCAATATCACGGCCGTAGGCTTTATCAGCAAAGATATAGACAACCGCAATCGTATCTTTCTGAACGGACTTCTCTATACTTTGGGACGTGTGGCGGCCTATGCCGGATTGGGCGCCTTGCTCATCACCTTGCTTCGCAAAGGCTCCGATCTGTTTGAGATACAGAAGGCTGTCAGTAGCTGGGGCGAGGCTTTGCTGTCGCCCATCTTGCTGCTGGTGGGCGCATTCATGCTTTGGGGCGATAGACTACATTTGCCTAAGTTTGGTTTCTCAGCTTCTAAGCGAACCGAAACACTCAAGGGCAGTTGGGGGAGCCTGATGCTTGGTTGCCTCTTCGCTATGGCTTTTTGTCCCACCAGCGGTCTGTTCTACTTTGGCATGCTCATCCCCATGTCAGCAGCTGAAAGCGGTGGATATTTGCTACCTATATTATTTGCAATCGCCACTGGGTTGCCAGTAGTGATTCTGGCTTGGATATTGGCTTATAGCATCGGGAGGTTAGGCTCCTTCTACAATCGTTTGCAAGTAGTGCAGAAGTGGCTCAACCGTGTGGTAGCTTGCCTCTTCATCGGGGTGAGCCTCTATTATGGACTTAATTATTTAGGATTATTATGAAGAAAATATTGATATTATGTACAGGAAACAGTTGCCGCAGTCAGATGGCACATGGATTCCTTCAATCGTTAGATAAAGATTTACAAGTGTTTTCGGGTGGCACACGCCCGGCATCTCAGGTCAACCCATTGGCAATCAAGGTAATGGAAGAAGTGGGTGTCGACATCAGCAGTCATGTTCCTACCTCGGTAGAAGCGTATCTTGATGAAGCCTGGGATTATGTTGTCACCGTTTGTGGGGGAGCTCGCGAAACGTGTCCTTCCTTCAACGGAAAAGTAGGCAAACAACTTCACATCGGATTTGATGACCCTTCGGAGGCCCAAGGCTCGGAGGAGTTTATTCTGAGCGAATTTCGCCGAGTGCGTGATGAGATCAAGAAAGAGTTTACCAAATTTTATTTGGTCGAAGTTAAAGGATTGACACTGCCAAAATGTGCCTGCCAAAAGTAAACGATTATGATACAACAATTTGCCGATTGGCTTGTTTATGGCCTTATGGGTCTTGACAGCACTTCTCATTTGGGGGTAGCTGTGAATTTCTTTTTCTACGACTCAATCAAGATTTTGCTGTTGCTCTTTGCTATTAGCGTACTGATGGGTATCATCAATGCCTATTTCCCCATCGAGCGTTTGCGAGGCTATCTCACTTCACATCACCTCTATGGTCTGCAGTATCTGCTGGCAGCTCTTTTCGGAGCCATCACTCCATTTTGCTCGTGTTCTTCCATTCCGCTCTTTATAGGTTTTGTGAAGGGAGGTATTCCTTTGGGCGTGACTTTTGCCTTCCTCATCACCTCACCCCTGGTCAATGAGGTGGCAGTAGCGATGTTTGCTGGCACCTTTGGTTGGTACATCACCACCGTTTACATTGTCAGCGGCATTCTATTGGGGTGTATCGGTGGATTTGTTTTGGGGAGAATGAAACTCGATGCCTACCTGAGCGATTGGGTGAAACAGATTCAGCAGATGAGCTTGACCGAGAGTGGTATATGGGAGAAGGAGCATACGCCTTTCTTTCAACGACTACCATCGATTGTTCGCGAAGCTTGGGGTATCGTCAAAGGAGTGTTGCTCTACATCTTCATCGGCATTGGCATAGGTGCTTTCATGCACGGCTTTGTGCCCGAAGGATTTTTTGAGCAATATATGTCGCGCGACAACTGGTTTGCAGTTCCGCTTTCTGTCCTGTTGGCAGTTCCTATGTATGCCAATGCAGCTGGTATTGTACCCATTATTGAGGTGTTTGTGGCTAAAGGAATACCCGTGGGCACAGCTCTTGCCTTTATGATGGCGGTAGTTGGGCTCTCGCTGCCCGAGGCTACACTCTTGAAGAAGGTAATGACCTGGAGATTGATAGCCATCTTCTTTGGCACTATCACGCTTTTCATTATCCTTTCTGGCTACCTGTTTAACATATTGCTTTAAGGGATTCTTTTATGGATGCATTATAGGGGCATATTCGTTAATGAGTATGCCCCATATTGTTGTCAAAGAACTCATTGGCTGGCAGCATAAGGCTGCGTAGCCATATATTCAAATTTTAACGAACTATTGCTCCTTGATTAACAATCATAAGAACTTGCTTTGTCTAATTTCAAACAAAGCAAGTTCTTATACTCATTATTTTAACTTATAGTGAGAAGCCTCTTGGCTTTTTTCTTAGAACCGCACCCAATCCCACTTTTTGTGTTCCGTCCCAATTCGTAAGTTGGTCGGCACAGCCATTGGAACCACCAAGCGAAACATATGTATCTGCGCTACATGACATGTGGTCAACAAAAGCGAGAAAGTTGTCAATGGCGTTGTCTGTGAATTGGACTTCATTCGTGGCGAATAGTTTTGTCCAGCTGGTGACACATTCCTGCTTGAAGTCTGTAAAACCATGCCAAGACATATCAGACAAGAACCTCTTTGCTGCCGAATCTATACAGGCTGTAGAGTCCAATCCAGTATTATGCTTTACAGCAGATGCCATAATGCCATAGTATATTGAAGCCGATTCTTTCTCGTTGAAGTTGACTCTATCTGTCTTGGCAAAGGAAGACAATGCTTTATGTCCCTCTCTGATAAACTTGTCAAGCACTCCTATGTATCTATTTTGCCGAGCCATGCTTTCACGTTTAGCTTCGGCTTCTTGCCGAGTCTTTTCTTTTGCACCTTCCTCCTTTCGTGCTTCCACTCGTCTCCATGCATCAGTCATTTCTGGCTCTTGCCAAATGGCATTCCAACGAGCCTTCAAATCATTGTACATTTCCATAAGTGTGGTATTATAACTTTTGGCACTGGCGAGTTCTTCCTTCGCATAGACAAGTTGAGTAGTCACTCGCTCCACAGCCTTCTCGTCAAGTTGAGAGATGCGTTGTTTGACTTTGTTGTTTTCTGCCTTTAGCGCATCATTCTCGGCACGAAGTGACTTGTTCTCCTCTATCTGCTTATTGAGATTCTGCATATAGTAAGTGTATGTCTTGTTGACAGACTTGCGTACATCTTCATTCTGCTTGTCACGTTCTGCATTAATGGCTGCTACAAGAACCTTGATTGCAGCGTAGATATTAGCCACACGCTCCTCACGCCACGCCTTTTGTCCGATAATAGTAGGAATAGGGATGGCAAGTTCTTTCTTTACGGCATTCATCGCTTCTTGAACAGGAACCTTGATGTTGAGAAAAGGAATGGTCAGCTCCTTCTTGTCGATTGTGGCAAGCACTGCATATTTCTCCACTTTGTCAAGAGCGACTTTCGCCTGACGTTCAGCTTCAAGCACCACCTTGTTCTTATGCTTGCGTCCTCGCTTTTCTTCCTCTGAAAGTTCATCATAGGAGAAGCCTCTTGCCAAGCCATACTTATGCCCTACCTTGTTATAATAGTCAGTATGCAGTTGGGAAAGGTATTGTGATTTGTCCTTTGCTCGCTCTCCCCACACTTTGGCATAAGAGACCCTTTCAACAACACCCTTTGCCGCTTCCGATTTTGTGTAGTTGTCACGTTCTTCTTTTGGAAGTGCTCTCCATTCCTTTGTCGAGAGAACCTTTTCTGGATTATCCTTGTGAATATACTTGCTTCCGACGCGCCCACGTTTCTTTACTTGTTCAACAGGCACGGTCTGCACATGGGCATGGATGCTTGTCTCGTCACAATGCACATCAAAGCCGATGACATTCTCTTCTCCCCATTTCTCACATGCAAAGCGGTAGGTGTCCAATGCCCAGTCATAGATGCCTTTTTGTAATACAACCTTGCTGTGGTCAGCATTTGGATCTGATGTGTTGAGTTTCTGTTCACCAAAGGCAAGCCTGTTAAGCACATCATGGTCACCACTGAAGATGATGCCGACAGTGCAGTTCGGACTGTTCCTTGAAACTTGGTCGGGACGCTTGGCATCCATATACGGCTTGAAGCCAAGTTCATCAAGTCTGTGCTGCAAGCGTTCATGCAACGGCACCGACTGGGAACCAAGAGGCACTATCTTTCCACCCTTGACTATCTCAAAGTTGAGTCTCTTGCGTGAGTAGTTGTAATGGTTGTTCTTGTCTATGTCTGCGTTTTTTAGTTGGTAACGCTTCTCGTCCCAACCTCTGCGTTCCGCCTCGTTGCCCACTTGGGACGAGAACGATTTCTTGTCTGTGCCTACATGGATGGCGGCACGTGGTATGTTTCTTTCCATAAGAATCTTGTTTGACTTTGTAACATTGTTATAGTATGACTGGTGACAGGTCTCGGGCGGAGCCTGAGCATAATAGAAGGACTTTTTAAGTGAACAGCGTCAGCAAGTGAATCTAAAAGTCCCTATTATGTTTAGGACTTTTGTGAAAGTCCGTCACGCAAGCGTATTCGCAGATTCTTATCAACTCTGCTATGATTCTTAAACCAACACCAACCCAATACAGTCTATTAGATGCTGGAGTGGCGGTTGTTGCTTTATCAGCCTTTGTAGCGCCATCTGTGGTGTTTCCGTCATCAATAGGAAGTCAGCAATGTCAAGACCATTGGTCTTTTGTTCATCGGTGGCATTGTCTTCCAAGATGACAGCATCTTTATTGAAACATCCGTTCATGCCTCCAGCAGCCAACCATACGAAATCAGACATGAAGTGTGTGGCAATGATGGCTGTCTTTTCGCTCTCCACGATGGCGATCGTTTTGTTTCTTGTTGTGTCAGCCAAAAGATAGTTGAACCGCCCTATTTCTTTGAAGTGCCGACCTTGTACAAGGCAAACAACCGTTCTGTCTCCTCTTTGCCAAAGACCGTTGAAATGTAACGCCCCACATTGTCAGGAAATACAATCTGTCCTTCCTCGTCAATATATCTTGCAAAGCAACGCTTGCGTCCACATTGAGGGCAAGAATATCGGTTGCCCATCTTGTATTTCTGTAGATGGAATCTATACTCACTCATAAGGCTCTGCACTTGTTGCACCTTGCACTTTCTGCACTTCTTGCACTTGTTGGGCACAAAATGCAGCATCTTTTGTGCAAGAGTGCAAGAAGTGCAAAGTGCAAACGGTGCAAGGTGGTGATTCTACTTCTGTACTTTCTCATAATTGCCTTGCTTGTCTTTGATGATAAAGTTTCTCTGACAGAAGTCTTTGAGCATATACATGACAGTACGTCTTGCAAAACCGAAATCCGCTCCAGCCTTTAATGCTTCAGCAGTTACAAACTTGTTTCCCAACGAGTCAAGTACCTGTTTCTTCACAGGGTCGGTAGCCTCGGTTAAAACGAGGTCATCCATCCTTTTGTATGACTTCTCAAAGTAATCGCTCATCCGTATGGCTGCATTCACGGACTCCGCATCAACAAAATCCTTGTGAGACTCATCACAAGCCCAACGGAACAGTTGGAATATCAAGGCAAGCCGAGCCGTATTCAAAGGAACTTTTGCAGCACGTGAGTCTATCATTTTTTCATCCGTAATGGCATTCTGCCGTTCTATATCCTCATTCTGCCAATCATAGAATATGTCAATGGCTTCATCAGAGAAGTCAAGAACATTGAAGATGCCTTCCGTAAAAGGAAGAGCCACAGCCTTGTCTATGATCTCTTTCCATACACGGAATGGTCTTTCAATGATTGCAGCATCTTGTTTTGGAACCTTAACCCAAGGAGCAATCTTCAAGCCTTTTGGGTATGTGATCAGGAAACGGTCAAGAAAACCATTCTTCTTGAATCCCATATCATAAAGTTCATGCACAATACCAGTCTGGATAGTTCCTACAATCTGTATGCAAGGATAGTCAATGCGTAAAGGACAATCAAGATTACAACGAGATACATCTACTGGCAAGCCATTGTGAGCCGACAGCATCTGTTGTACAAAAGAACTGTTGTTGTATCGGTTGATGGTGTTGAATAGCCCCATTATCTCATCCACCACAACTGCCACACCTCTGAGGTTGGCATCGTGATTGCGCATAAGAATCTCTGGCGTGAAGTCATTCATGATATTCTTATGCAGGACTGGTACAGGAGGTAACGATTCCCATTCCGTCCGTTTTTTGCCCTTGTTCCTCTCCACAATGGCTGCATACTCATTCTTTAGAGCCTTGAACTTATGGTGCTCCTCAGTATCAATGTCGTGCAACGGCTTGTAGGCAAAGTTCAAAGGTGGAGTCTTGCCGACTCCTGGTCTGCCAACAAGAATGACATATAGGATAGGTGAAGTAATCCAATTGCCTTTAATCCGGATATAGCAGGAGTTGCCGACGGCTGCTGCCATAGCGGATATAAGGGAAGTAGCGGTAAACTCAATGGAATAGTTCTCCGTCCTTGCCAAATCAAGAATCATCTGCTGCATCTTCTGGGGGAACACGTCAAGAGGAATTCCAGAAGTGGCTACGCCCGAAGCCTCCGAGCGTAGCTTGTTACAAATTTCAAGCGCATCCATGATATTACCAGTTTAAGGGTTTCGGCTTGCGCTTGTTTCCTGCAAGAATGGCTGCGTTCTCCTCCTCAGCCGTGAGAGGTACAGGATTCTTGCGGTTAGTCTCCAGCCACTTGTCAAGTTCATCTTGATAAAGGCAATAACGCTTGCCTGGCTTGGTGGCAGGAATGCTGCCGTTTCCAAGTTTCATGTAGAGAGTTGCCATCGGCATTTTCAGGTATGCCGATGCTTCCTCCACACTCATAGGTATGTGCGTGTTCGCCTTGTGTGGTTTGTTCTGTGATTGCAGACTGATGATCATCTGTTTCAGGCCCACCACTTCGTCCCGAAGCTGGGCAACGACCATTGGAAGGTCGTTGAAAGTTAATTCCTTTGTCATATACAAGTTGTTCTAAAAAACTGGGACAAAGGAACAGAATGATGCTTCCGTTACTGAGGTTCGTGACAGTCATTTGTCATTCACGAAGGAATAACTCTAACAATGGGGATTATTCGGGAATTTCCTCCGTCACATCATGGAAATCGTATCCACCATTGTTTGGCTCATCAATCGGAATGACATCATTGGAGCATGGTGCTTTCAGGTTCTTCAATGTGCTGTAGTCCAAGCCTTCAAACGGCTTTGGAAATAAAGCCTTGACAAAGGCTATTCGCATTGCCATTGTGTAATCACGCTTACCCAAACGTTCTGCGATATTCCAGACAAAGTGTCTGAGTGGGATATTCTCAACCGTCTCCTTGAAACGGTTTATTGCTGTCGGGGTATATTTGGTGTCGTTGCTCCATTCCTTGACAGCCTCAATTACCTTGTACAAATCTTCCTCATAAAGAAACCTTGACATGGTACGATGCACATAGTCAAGTACGGCTCTTGTTCGCTTGTCCTTTTCCTCCTGTGCTTCTTTTTCTTGTGCCTCTACACGCTTGGCATAGTCTTCATGACTGTATTGTGCTGACTCTGTTTGTGGTAATGTTTGCATTGGCTGTTCTTGTTCTGTTGCTGGCTCTGCTTCTACAACGTTTTTCTTTGTCTTGCTGTTGCTACCAATGGTCATCAGTTCATAGGGATAATTCACCATAGAAATGAATATCGCCCAAAGCAGGATATTGCTCCCTACAAAGATGATTGACTCGACAAACAGACTTTGGTGAAAGTCATTGCCTACATACATAGCCACGACAAGAGAGATGGCGAGAATTGCTGTACCAACAAAAGCGTAGATGGTACAATCTGAAGTTGTCTTGTTTTCTATCATTGTTGTATTCGTTTTATTGTTATTCGTTCAAAAACTTCCACAAAGTTAGATGCAGAAGCATGTAAAAACCGCATTTACGTTCTCTGGCACTCTTTCTTTTACGCTTTATTAGCGTTCTAATATGATATCATACTCTGAATCATACTTTAAACTGCTCGTTAGTGCCAGTTGCTGCTTATTACTGACTACAAAGATAAGGATGAAGAAAAGGGAAATTTGCAGTTCCTCTTCAATATCAATAGAAATTGGAGTGTATTTGTCGAATTGGTTCTATCCACGACCACAAATAGAACCAACAAAACGAGAAAAGGACTATTGGAACACTATCATTCCAACAGTCCTTTTCTGCGTGTTATTGTCAAATGGTTACTTCTTCAAGGTGATACAGCCAACCGAAGCACGCTTCTGAGCATCGGAAATCTTGGCATACACCTCTGTCGTTGCCACATTCTTGTGACCGAGATAACGCTGCACTACGGCAATACTTGTTCCTGCGTCCAACTGGAGACAGGCAAAGCTGTGGCGTGAGCAATGATAGGAGATATGCTTGGTAATTCCTGCATCTCTCAGCCAGTTCTTCAATGGTGCCTGTGTCATGGAGTCTTTGAAATCGGGGAACACCTTGCCTCGTTTATCCGGTGAATAGCCAATCAGTTCCAAGGCTTCCTCACTGATTGGGTTATGCACGATGTCTTTTGTCTTCTGCATTCGTGTGGTGACATACATCACACCATCGCTGCCGTATGGCTGTATCTCCTCCCAAGTGAGCTTCTTGATGTCGCTCTTTCTCAATGCCGTTAGGCAAGAGAACAGGAAGGCTCGCTTCAATGCAGGGGTGGAGCATGGAGTGGATGCCAAGCGGATAACCTCGTCCTGTGAAAGATGCTCCTTGTCTGTCGGGATGGTCTCGATACGTTCCAAGAAACCATTTGGATTCTCCTTTATCTTATGGTCACGATAGGCTGTGTGGATTGAAGCACGGAAAGTAGACCAGTAGTTGGCTGCCGAATTGATATGCAGTTTTCTGTTCTTATGCAGTCCCTGTGGTGCTGTCAGCAGATACTCACGAAATCTGTTGCACAAGTCCACGTTTATCTCCCCAAAGGTACACTTGCCTTGCGTGAAGGTACGAAAGTGCATATAGACGTGTTGCCACTTGGAGTTCTTCTTGTCTGCCAGTCTCTTGAAGTAGGCAAGGAAATCTCCTTTCATCTTCTCCTTGTCGAAGAAATCGTAACGCTCGTTGACGATAGCCTCGAAGCGACGGCAGCGTATCGCCTCGGCTCTTGCCGTAAGGTTGAGGTTGTACTTCTGTTCCATCTGGTTCTTCGGCTTGGCATAGATGTAGATGCCAAGCGACTCATGGCGGATGACTTTCATCGTGCTCTCGTCACGATAGCCTGGATAATAGTCAAGATAATAGGACAGCATGTGTCCGTCCTTGATTTTGCGTGTACGCAATGATACGGTCTTGCAAATGTTGCTCATAACTGATATGTATTATTGATGATTATTCGTGGTGAAGTGTCTCTTCACGGCTGCAAAGGAATAAAATGATGCATCCGTGACTCCAATTATTCATAGTAACTGATGGATAATGCTGAAATCATTTGAAATCACAGTCCTTTTGCTGTCCTTTCTGCCATTGCTCGCTCCACATCCGTCTTCAAAAGCAGATTCTTTACACCCACTTTTACCTTGCTGATATGGTGAACTCTCACAATATGGCAAATGTTGGCACTTGTCAGACCATACAACTGTTGCACCTGTTCGGTGGTATAATAGTTGTCATCGTTCATGAGGTCAGTCCTGCGAAGTTCTTCAAGATGTTCCTTGGAATAATAGGTGCGACCATACTCACGTTTGGTCGGTATCTTGTGACGGTAGGTGTATGCCCTGAGTGCCGACTTGCTCATACTAAAAGCTTCCTCTACATCATCAGCAGTCACCCACTCGGTGATGCTGTTGATGTCAACGGCAGTACCGAAGAACTCGTCAATATGCCGTTTGCTGTAATAGTTCTTGCCAGCGATACGGCACATCGGTATCTGGTTGCGCTTGGCGGATGTATAGAGCCAAGACTTCTTGACCTTATAAATGGACATCACTTCCTCGCCCGAATAATAGTCAAGCACCTCATTCTCCTCTTTCCCTTTTGTTGATTCCAGGTTTTGTGTTGGCTTTTCTGCTTTTGCCTTTTTACTGGGCTTGCTCTTGCTGGCAGGAATCACACGCTTGTAGGGATTACCCTCAAACATCTTCT
>ENA-OPWL01000726-OPWL01000726.1-human-gut-metagenome-genome-assembly--contig:-NODE-726-length-15661-cov-23.216776_pt1 | contig 15661 bp, 9 predicted proteins | sample MGYA00241508_ERZ502008 | MGnify/ENA primary metagenome ERZ502008 (study PRJEB25962, sample SAMEA2043046) | human gut metagenome | biome: human gut; feature: human-associated habitat; material: faeces... | reverse complement strand
GTTAATCAACTTGCTCATTTTCAAACGATTACGTAATTATTAACAGAGTATTGTTTATAGAATCAATAGAATAAATATCATTTTTATTATGCAAGAGCATACTTTAATAGCCAATTCTGGTATTCAAATCATAACGTTTCCATTGAGGATAAATACTCAAGAAAAGTTCAAAATGTGGTATCACGAATGGTATGATACTGAAAATGGGGAATGGCGACTTGATCCTGTGTACGAACTTCGCACAGATGACGAGTGCTATTATTATAACAAACAGAAACTTCATAAAGGTGGCTATTTAAGTGACCCTACTATTGAAATTGATGTCAACGAGCTTAAAAGCGATGATATATTACCATTGAGAATAGAAGATGAAAATTGTCCAGGTGTAAGGGGCGATATATTTAGCCTTACATTCTCCGACAAAGACAACAAGTTTTCCAAGTTTGAAAATGCTTGGCTTCCAGTCCCATATTTCTTTAAACGCACTCTCAAGCGTTTTAAGTTCGGTCCATTAAATTGGGTACGTATGAAGTTAATCCCGATAAGAGAAGAAAAGGGAATAAAATGTTACAATGTAGTACTTGCATTCGATACAAGAGCTCGTTACGAGAGTGACGAATATGATGAATGTCCCGTTTTTCCCGATGCGTTTAGAGGCGAAATGGATTTCGAACTATGTAGTAATGAGTTCTATTTGATGGACTATTGTTCTCCTAAAAATAACTGGAGTTATATTGATGACTATTTGTTGCACTTGGTTCATCCAAACGTTCAACGTGTATCTCAATTAAGAGGTGCGAACGTGAGAAAAATGTCGTATATCGCATCATACATATTCTTAATCAACTATCTTGCTCAAAAGGATCTATTCCCCAAGGTTAAACTTTACAAGGATACCGATGTCGAAATAAAGGATGTTGATATGGTTGTTGATATAGGAAACTCACGTACAACAGCACTTTTAATAGAAGATAATACCAATTTTAATCAAGTAAGGCAGCTTGAACTTATTGACTATACAAATCTTGTTAAAGAAGTGAACAATTCACTTGTAATCAACAAACATAACGAACCTTTCGATATGCGTTTGGCTTTTCGTAAAGTTGACTTTGGAAGTTTTGGCATTAAAGACAGCAAACAATTTGTTCATCCGAGCTTGGTTCGTTTAGGACAAGAAGCCAACACACTTATCCATTTGGCCACAAACACTGCAGATGATATGGAATCTTTGTCAACCTATTCAAGTCCAAAGAGATATTTGTGGGATTGGAGACCAAATAAAGAAGAATGGAAATTTCTTGTTCTCAAAGGTGAAAAGGACGACCACATTTTGAATCTTCGTGGAATAACAAATCAGTTGAAAAGTGACGGAAGTATAGATCTGTCCGGAGAAAGTGGCAGCTCGTACCACTATTCCAGACGGTCTTTAATGACATTCTCTTTCTTGGAAATGTTAGTGCAAGCTCGTATACAAATTAATAGCGAGGAATACAGGTCTAATCGTAGTGGGTTTGGAAAGCCGTCCATACCAAGAAGAATACGAAGAATTATTGTAACTTGTCCTACCGCAATGTCAAGGGTGGAGCGAGAGGCTCTTGTACATTGTGCTAAAGATGCAGTAATCTTATTGGAAAATTTCGATTATAATTGCCCTGTAGAAAATCCACATCCTGGGAAACTGGTAGACGTAGTCCCTGCTGTTCGCTCTATGAAAGATGACGATGGACTGTGGTACTATGACGAAGCGACATGCTCCCAATTGGTATATATGTATGGAGAGGTTGGACAAAAATACAAAGGATGTTGCAGTGAGTTCTTCAATCTCTATGGAAAAATAGAAGATGGTGACAGCCAGCCTTCAATAACTGTTGGATCTATTGACATTGGTGCAGGAACATCAGACTTGATGATTAGTAAATATACTTATATAAAAGGTGATGTTACGACCATTACGCCAGATCCGAAATTCTACGATAGCTATTATTTCGCAGGAGATGATATGCTTTATGCCCTTATCAAGAATATTATGCTCCTTGATGAGAACAGTGCATTTAGGACAGAATTAAAAGACTTAACAACCCAACAATATCGCCAAAAGATAAAGAATTTCTTTGGAGAGGATTATAATGGACAAACTATAGCTGATAGAATATTAAGAAAGGACTTTAATATTCAATATTCTGTACCATTAATGTGCCATTTCTTGGAGTTGTTGAAACAAGGCTGCAAGGATTGTATTGTCAAATATTCAGATGTGTTTTCCGAGTGTCCACCTAATGAGGCAATCATAGAGGAATTCAAACAAAGATTGAACATTGACATCACATCACTTTCTTGGAAATTTAACAAAGAGATGGTTTCAGAAGTTGTTCGTAAAGAATTTGAGCCTTTGCTTAAGAAGGTTGCAACCATCATGTATTCCTATGCTTGCGATGTCGTATTACTCTCAGGACGTCCTGCTTCACTTCCTGTGATAAGGGATATATTCCTTAAATATTACTCAGTTTCACCAAATAGACTCATTGTTCTCAACGATTATTACGTAGGGGATTGGTATCCGTTTGGAGAGAATACTGGCTATATAAAGAATGCAAAGACTATTGTGGCTATGGGGGGTGTAATAGGACATTATGCCTCGGAACTTTCAAATCTGAATAAGTTTATCATCAATTTAGATTTGCTGAAAAAGAATTTGAAGTCAACTGTGAATTATATTGAAGCTTCTCGTGAAGGACAACCAATTGAATACTTCATAACACCAGACAAGTACCGAGGTGACTTGACTATTAGTAGTATTCCCCAATCACTCCATGTTCGTCAAATAGGGATGGACTCATATCCAAGTCGTGCCTTGTATTCAATAGACTTTAACCGTCATAAGATGGCTGACAAGATTCGGAAAAAGGCCATTATAAATGACGAAGACTGTCCGACTGACGCAAAAGTAATAGGACTTGTAAATGAAGCCATTGATGTTTTGAAAAAACGAATGCCATTTAAAGTAACAATTGAGCGTGACATGGATGACAAGGAAAATCTTTCCATTTCAGCAATAACGGATAAAAATGGTAATGATATAATGGATGGTAATCTTGAAATACACATCCAAAGCCTTGGTGTTGACGAGCAATATTGGCTTGACTCAGGTGCGTTTGATTTCTAATCTCTAAAAATGAAATTATGCTACAAGATATAAAGCAACATATAGATTTGGTTGACGGCTCTATTGCATGGGCCAAAGAGTTTGGAAAGGAGTCTTTTCCATACGATGTTTTTAAGGAATATCGCCGCAAACTCAAGCGCATATATGCAGCCTTGGAAGAGAATTGTTCTGCAGCGGCTTATGGCGAAAGTCAGGTAGGTAAATCTTATTTGATGAGTAGTTTGTTGTCTTCTCCAAACTCGCCTTTTGTCATCACTAATGCAGGAAAATCATATAGTTTCATAGATGATATAAATCCAAGTGGTGGAAACAATGCCAAGATAGAATCAACTGGTGTTATCACTCGTTTTACTCTTAGCCAAGGTTGTTCTACAATGAGTGACTTTGTAAAGGTACGCAACTTGTCTGTTGTGGACATAATCCTTCTCTTGGCTGATTCGTATTATAATGACATTAAAATCAATCAAGATAGCGTATTGCGTTATGATGATATAAACAAGGCTCTTGAAGATATGAATGGTCTTTGGGCATCAAAGATTGTTGTACAAAATGAAATTGACGAAGACGATGTCAAGGATATTACAGATTACATCCACGATGTAATAGGGAATGCTGCGGCTGGTGTAAATCAATCAAACTTTTGTAAGATAGTTGCTCCTGTAATTCAATATGTTTCCTATGACAAATGGGTTAATATATTCAGTCTTCTTTGGAACAGGAATAGTGAATTGAGTCACTTGTTCAGTGTCCTCATTAATGAATATAAGAAGCTTAACTTTCAAACAGATATTTATATACCATTTGCTGCAGTGCTCCGTGAAAAAGGAACATTGTTGAAGATAGAATGGCTTGACACTGTTTGCGGTGTACAGATAGATACTGGATATGATGAAATTTATACAGATGTATATGATTCAAATGGGAATATCCTTGCTCATGATTTTCATAAAGGAAATCTTTCGGCACTGATTGCAGAACTTACCTTTGAACTGCCGCCTTCGGTTGCAGATGATAGGAAATTCTTACATAAACTTGATCTTCTCGATTTCCCAGGTGCTCGTTCTCGTGAGAAATACAAGGAGCAGGACATTCATACAGTTCTTCCCAAGATTCTTAGAAGAGGAAAAGTAGCCTACTTATTCAACAAGTACTCTCGCTCATTGAGAATCAGTAGTGTGTTATTCTGTCATCATAACGACCAAAAGGCGGAAGCTACCATTGGAGAAACAATAAATAGTTGGATTGAAGACAATATTGGTTCTACACCAGAGGAACGAGCCAATATGCTCAATGACACAAATGGTATTGCACCATTGTTCTTTGTTGCAACAAAATTCAATATCGATTTAGAGAGAACAAAGACAGACAGTTCCTCAAACATAGACAAACTTGATACACATTGGAACAGGTTCGATACCGTATTTCCGGAAATTATTAAGCCTAACAAGTGGCTTGATAATTGGGTGAAAACAGGCGGACTGTTCCGAACCGCTGCTTTCCAAAACATTTATCCATTACGTGATTTCTACTGGTCTGGAAAGAATGGTGTTTTTGATGGCTATAGTGATGGTGCAGTCAAGTCAGAAGAGAAAAGTGTTCACACGTATGCTGATTATCCTGACTATTTCGAAAATCTGAAACAAAGCTTTCTTAAGAATGCCTTTGTGCAACGTCATTTTGCTAATCCCGAACAGACTTGGAATGATGTTGCTACCATCAACAATGATGGTTCAAAGGCCATCATTCGTAATCTTGACGCTATCGCAAGTGTACTAGAAGATGCAAGAAAAAAGAAATACCTTGCACAATTAGCTAAAATAAAGTCAGAGATGTATAATGCACTTTCTGTTTATTTTGAGCCAGAAGATAAGGAGGCAAAGAATCAAAAGGTAAAACAGATAGCCAGTGATATAAGAATGTCCCTTATTTTAAGTGTTGGCGAGAGACCAGAGATATTCGGTCATATCATAGACAACCTCATGGTGCCAGTTGGTGATTTGCGAGACATTGCATATAATATTATCATCTGCCATACCGATACTCCCAAAGATTTTTCTATAATAAACTTTATACGCAAACAAGCGGACATTAATCCATCGGACAACAAGAAAACGAACATTCAAAAATTATGCGATTTCTTTGGCTGCGAAAAAGCGAGATTAGAAGAAGCGTTAAAAGAACGTGGCTGTACCATTGCAGAGGTGGTTTCGAGTGAAACGGAAACTTTGACAACTGTGGCGGATGTTGTCACCAAACACATTGTTGATTATTGGAATGCCTATATCAACAACAAGGTTAAGGTTCTTGAGCCTATGCTTCCACATTCAGATGAAGTTGTCTTTATGTTATCAGCATTACTGAAAAAGCTGGGGATGAAACGTATCCTTTCTGAACGAATAGACCGCTATTGTAAAGTGTTCAGTCTTAATGAGCAACCAAACGCTATAGCTGATTATGCTTCATTGACACTCAACAACTTTGTAAGTTCTGTAGGGCGCAAATATATTAACGATGAGGACGTTGACAATATTCGCGCGAAAGCAGATAAGTGTCACATTAAAGTTGATTTGAGTTCTTCAGCATGGAATGTAGTTAGAAAACCGCAACCATTATTACAAACTTTGAGCGCATTTGATGCCGCCTCCGATATAGATACTGTTGACAAATCAACATTAATGAAACTTCCACTTTGGGACAACTTCCAACGATGGGAGAATTTGGTAACAATTGGTCTGCTATATGCAAGTGACATTTCTCATGTTGACCCAATAGCCAATGCTAAAATTAAAACAATCATTGATGCTTGTGAAATTTTATATAAAGGATAAATAAATGGCAGGACATTCATTCTTTGGAAAACAAAAACTCTGCTATACAGAGGTGTCTGATTTTACCGACTATCAAGGTATCGGTCACGACCCCATGTACAAGAGATACGACAGTGTTTTTAGTGTTGTCAAAAGGGTTATACCTATAAATCTGCAACATTTCCTTGCAACTCCAGAATATATGGATGATGAAGATCAGATTTGTTGGCATATAGAGAAATGGCAGGAATATCCAACCCGTTTGAGTGAACTGTCAGGAGCAGAGTATGACAGATATAAGAGAATACTTGATGACACCATGAAAATATACAAGTCCTCTATTATGGATTTAAGTGGAGAGGATTTGCAGATTATGGCTGGTGCTATTAAATATATCAGTGAAGATAGGGTATATTGTACAGATGACAAGGTGTATCTTGTAGCATGGGGTATGACTCCTGATGTACGTCAGCACAAGGTTGTTGGCTCCGTGATTCACGACTTTGAGTACATCAAGAAATATAAGATTACGTTCGAAGCTGGCGAACATGGAACAATTTCAAAACTTGACAAAACCATCAGTCGTGCCGAAGGAGCGATACTGTCAAAATTGGATATTCCTACAGTCGATGTTTGTGAGGGGTGGAATTTCACAGGGTGGGTACCTTCGCCTATTGGTCAGAGAGTAAACTCCAACTTGATTTTTACCGCTCAATATGATGAAGTTATTTCTGAAACACCGACTGTCCCTCCAGTATCCTCTGAACCTCCAGCTCCTCAGGTTCCTCCAACAGAAGAACCCGTGACGGAACCTGAAGATGTTTTCTATAATTGCCGTTTTGAAGCTGGTGAACATGGTTCAATTAAAGGTTCGTCTTCATTTAGAAAGGCTGCCAACACTACTTTGTCAAGTGGAGAAATACCTATAGTTACACCTAACAAAGGGTATAAGTTTACAGGATGGAACATATCTCCAAACAATATTCTCGTAGATGAGGATAAAGTGTTTTTCGCCCAATACGAGAAAACTTTGCCTTGGTACAAAAGATGGTGGCTGTGGTTTGCAGGATTGTGGACTGGCAAAGGTTGCTTAAAATGGTTGTTATGGCTGCTTCTTATAATATTGTTGATTTGGTTGCTATCATGGCTACTAAAAGGCTGTGGCCACCATTCGCCTGTAAACGGCGTTGTTCCTATTGATACCATCACGAGAGCGGATGGTTCTCGTGTTGATGATAATGGAGCGGTAAGACCGATTACCGGAAGTGACGGCAAGTTGCCTGATGACAATACGGTTGTTGCTCCAGTCATGGGCGAAGGTGGTGAAGAACCGCCTATTGTCGAGCAACCTGGTGTGCCCAACATTATTGCCAATCGCCTGTTTTTGTATATGGAAAATGAGAACGACAATGTAGATGCATTGGCACGTGACTTCAAACAAGCGTATCCAGATGATAAGTATAGCATTATTGGATATGACAAGGAAGTAAAATTGCTTGTCATACAGATTCCAGAAAACGAACGTGACCAAATTCGTAAGACTATAAACAGTAAAATACCTAATCATAAGTTTATTGTTTTTGACGAGGAAGTATATGAACTGCATGGTCAAATCAGTAATTCGACAGAAAATGTAGGCTGGCATTTGAATGCGATACATCTTAAGCAAGGATGGGCATATACAAAAGGTAGTTCTGATGTTAAAGTTGCCATTGTAGATGATGGCATTCAAGCAAGTCACTCTATGTTTAAGGGAAGAATTGTTGACGCATATAATGTCTTTACCCAAAATAATTCTCTAAGTCTTGGAGAAGGACATGGCACACATACTGCAGGATTAGCAGTGGGCTCGGCAGATTATTTTTCTAAGGGGGCTTCAGGTGTTGCTCCCAACTGCCAGATAATGCCTATACAAGTATTTGACAACAAGCAGTGTCCTTTGTCGGCTCTCATCGCAGGAGTGATGTACGCTCTTCACCATGACGCAGATGTGGTAAATATATCCATCGGTCCTTCTTTCAAAGGATTGAATGTGCTGCCTGTTGAACAACAAGCAGAAATTGCCAAGACGCAATTCCAAAATGTAGCTTTCTTATGGGCTCGTGTTTGTAAACTTGCAGCCAAGAAAAATACGATTCTTGTGTTTGCGGCAGGTAATGATGACATTCTTACAAGTATTCCACCAGAAAATCGCAACGCTTCTTCTATAGTTGTAACGGCAGTTGATAAAAGGCTATATCCAACAGTGTTCACGAATTATGGTCCTTGTTCCGATATTTCAGCTCCAGGCAAAGGCATCTATAGTTCATTCCCTTCTAACACCTTTCAATCATGTGATGGAACAAGTATGGCTGCACCAATAGTTACAGGAACTATTGCTTTGATGAAATCGCTTAAAAAGGACATTACTGTAGCGCAAGCTCGGAATGTACTTTATAATACAGGTGCTGATGTTTACGGATATATTCCTCCTATGGTTTTGGTTGACAAGGCTTTAATGGCAGTTAAAAACGGTGACTTCAGAGAACCTACAGAACGGGAAATAAGACCTGTACCAGATGGTGAAGGGGATGATTCTGCTGCAGGTCGAGCAGTTGATGTAGAGGATATATCAGACGCCCCAACACCCACACAACAAACTGGCGGAACTGATTATGAGGCAATTCGTAGAAAAATTGCAGAATATAAAAAGAAAATAACTGAATTAGAAAAACTTTTACCGAATAAATAATATGTATAGAAATCTCAAATTTTCATGGGCGCATATTCTATTATTCTTGGCAATAATTTTTATAGGATATGTAACGTATGTAGGAATAACCTATAAATTAGACAAAGGACTTACTGAACCATTGTGGTATACTTTGGGAATAGTCATAGTTCTAATTTTTTGGTTCTTTGGTGTTCAACAATTAAAAGGTGTTGATAATAATTACAAGTTTTCAAGATGCATTCTTTTTGAACGTGTTTTATTAATCTCTTCTCCTTTCGTTTTTTTATTATGTATGGGACCATTCAATCATGCATGGAATGTTGCCAATCATAGTGATGAAATTGAGGAAAAATTTAGGAAAGCCATTAGTTCATCAACCAATATGTTTGATGAATATAATAAATATAGCAGCAAACGTATCGCTGATTACCAAAACTTTTTGCAGCGTGTAAAAGATTGTAAGGATATTCAGCCGTCTGTTTATCAACGTATAGGATTCGATGGTAAGAATGATGATCGCAAAATTAATAGCGAGGTAGCTACGTTAAAGCGGCAATTAACAGAGAATTACGATAGTCTACAAACAGAGGCAACTTCTTGGATTAATCGTGCCAATCAAAATACAAGTGTTTGGAATGTTTTTTTAGTAGGTAATATTAAAGAGATAAAAAATGCCATAACCGACTGGAATAAACAGATGCATAATTTCTCATCTGTAATATTATCAACGGAAAACAATAGTGACGGTAATAAAGTTCTACCATTTGATTACGATTCTAATGAAATTAATTCTACTTTAAAAAACTTAGATTCTCTTAGCGATATTTACACTGCGGATGATGACTTGTCTACCACTGCAATATTATTAGGAATCATACTATATTTGATGATGATATTGCCTTATTTTGTTCAAAAACGAAATGGAGTTAGCACATATACTTTATTTGGAAGACGATGGGTAGGCAACGATATAAATCCAAGCATAAATCGTTCTATTAAAAAGCCTGAAATAGGTCCAATAGATATGGGAGACAACAATTACAAACATGAAAGAAAAGGAAACGAATTTCATGATGAAATATTAGCATCTCCAATCTTAGACGATGTTGACGACGAAGAAGATAATAGAGAAAACAGACGTCGTCTTAGAAGAGAGCGAAGGAACAAACGTGAACAAACTCACGAGAGGCATCGCTATCACAATGATGATGAAGAAGATGATTCTGTAATAACACCAATAGAAAATATATAACATAATGAACAAAGAAGACATATTTGATAATTTGCCAGAATTTACAGCCCAAGATTTGTTTAAATATATTAGACAAGGTGTTGTAACTCTGCCTGAGCTAAAAGATCCTCACAATGTGGATGAACCAATGAAAGCATCCGTTCGTAAAGAGCTTGAGGATTTGTTAGAAAATGCAGAACCTAACGATTGGTCTGCTGCATTAAAGGAAGACTCCATAAGAGCTTATCAGGATTATTTAAATCAATATCCTGAAGGTTCTCATCGACAGGAAGCAAGAAATGCAATTAGCCGATTGAAAACGCAATCTGCAAAAATGGAAGCTGATATTCGCAAATCTGAAGATAAAATTCTTTATGATAGTATCAATAAAAAAGACAAGAAAGCGTTGCAAAACTTTATAGACAAGTATGAAGATAATGCCTATGTCGATGAAGCAAAAAAAATATTGAATGAGCTTGAAAATAGAGATTATATCCACTACGGAATGGACGCTCTGAAAGAGGATATACTTGCAACACAAACAGACAAATCAATTAACGATCCTAACAAGCAGATTTTAGAACTAATAGAGTCTGCTTTTACAGACGGAACTATAGACATAGACGATTTGCTTGACGAGATTGAAGATGACAACAATTTCCTCAATGCATGGGTAATAAAGGAACTTGTAAAAAAACAACGCCTTAATTATCGTGACCTTGAAGATATAGGCATCAAAACTGAATTTATCCAGAAGTTAGCAGGAAATGTACAACGAACAAGATTTGATGTACCAGAATCTATATCAGAGATTTCTCGTAAAGAAACAACCGAGGTGTATTTTTGGGGAATTCCTTCGTCAGGTAAGAGTTGTGCTTTAGGTGCAATACTAAGTGTTGCAGGAAATGGTCAAGTTGCCAAAACGATGACATTAGATAGCGACTGTCAAGGATTTGACTATATGAACAGACTTCCTCAGTGTTTCCTCTCTAATGGAACAGTCTGCGTTCTTCCTGAAGGTACACCTACTATGTCAACATACGAAATGGGATTTGACTTAACTGACCAAAAAGGATTGGTTCATCCTATCACTTGTATTGATTTTGCAGGTGAATTAATAAAATGTATGTATAAGACATTTGCCAAGAAGCCGTTAACAAATCAAGAGAAAAGTGCTTTGGACACCCTAACAAATATCCTAATCTCCAACAGAACAAGCAGTAGAAAGATACATTTCTTTGTTGTTGAATATGGAGCGGAAAATCGTCAGTATGAAGGCTTACCTCAGATTAATTATCTCAAAGCAACATTGAATTATATAAATAGTCTGAAAGATAACAAAGGCAATAGCATATTTAAAACTTCAACAGATGCTATATATTTAGTAGTTACAAAGGTTGATAAACTCAAAGCTCACAAAGGGCAAAATAAAAGTGCCTTGTTAAGTGAACATGTCATTGACCACTATGGAGATTTCTATAATGGCTTAAAACAAATTTGCGAGGCCAACCAAATAAATGGAGGTAAAGTTTCTGTATTGCCTTTCTCTTTGGGCAAAGTTTGTTTTCAAAATTATTGTAAATTTAATACAGCCTACGCTGAATCTATCGTAAATCTTATTATGGAACGAAGTGATGGATATAGAATAGGTAAACGTGGACTGTTAGAATCAATATTAAGAGGATAATCATGGATAAAATTGGTATAATTGTAAGCAGGGTAAGTTCTGGTGCAGAAATACTCTTTTCAAGCGAAGCTGCAAAACAATGGCAGAACGAAGCACTTGACACTCGTAACTATCTGAAATGCATTGATATTGAAAAAATATCAGAAGATAAGTTTGATTCCACCTTTTTCGATTTCGTTACATTCGGAAAGGATGTTGCTTTTATATGCACTAATAAATATATTTCTGGAAGAGACAGTGATTTAATTTCTGCCATGATTGTCGTCCCAGGTTTTGTGGATATAAATGGAAAGGAGTTGGCTGATATTTTACGCAAAACAAAGGATATTCTTCAAGAAACAAAACGAGATGACCAAAAGCTTGAGCAAATTTGTTCCATTGATTATGGACCAAAGCAAGTGCAGAATCATTCTGTACCAAGCGTAGAACCAAATTCGGAAGGACAATATGCCTATCGTTATTATGGTTCTGGCACACCGTTTTCCTTGCCTGAAATTTTAGGATCCATTTTCCAAAATTACTATTGCAATTATAAAGCAGTATTGCTTATAGATGCAGAATCTGGAATTTCTCCAAAAGAAGGATTGAAAGATTTAACCGAATCAGACTTTAAAAACAGTTGCATTTTAGAGTATCCTAAATCTGTTCCATCGGATATAGCAATGAAGGTAAATGGGAAACTATTTACCCAAAGTCTTTTGTTTGACGAAGGACAACAGATAATACTTGATATTTCAAGAAAAGGATGTTGGCCCATTAAAGAAAAAATTATATTAGATCAACCTGTAAAAACAATTAGTTTAGCAAATTTAGAATGGGATGTCAAGGTTGATTTGACATGGTTTCAAGTCTGTGACAAGGCTGCTCCTAATGCCAAAATACCATCTTCGTCTGTAAAAATTACGATCAATGACAAAGAAGTAGACAGAGATGGATATAATCGTTTCAATATCCATGAACTAACTTCCGCTATAATTGTGGTTGATGTTACAGGATTTGAAGAGGCTCGTTTTAAACCATTGAATTTATTAAAGGTAAAGCGACCAATAACTTTACCTTTAAAGAAACTACCTAAAAAATACAATTATTTAATTTTTGAAGGTTGCAAAGTGCCTAATGAGGCTATTTCTTTCTCGTTTGAAGCAACTCATTATAACGAGAATAAATCACCTATTGCTGGATATAAGATAGACCATTTTTCCAATAGCAAGAAAGCATTTATTCTTGTGAAGAATGGATATGGATGGAAAAAAATAGCAATCGGATTGGTGGTTTTCTTATTTGCTTGTATCGGAATAATTTCATCTTGTGCTTGGTTATATCATGGAATGTTTCCAGAAGAAATATCAAAATGCGAAAGATGTGGGAAGGAATATCAAGGAGAGAGTTGTCCTAATTGTGAAACATATTCTCAATGTCCTACATGTGGAAAAGATATGATTAATGGGGAATGCATCGAATGTAATAAGGCTATGTCCGAAGACGAAATAAAATATCTCAGACAAAATACTGTATGTTGGAATAGAGATGATATGCAAAAGATCTCAAATAAACTGGCTGAGTTATTTGACGATATTAATCATAGAAATTTTTCAAAAATTAAAGATTATTGGAATCCTCAAATTCAGAATTTGAATATTTCTTATTGGAATGACATACTCAATGTGGCAAAAGAGGGATTGAAGAATGGCCAATTATATAATGAGCCTGGCGATAATAAAATAAACATACAAAATTACATAAATACAAATAGTTCTACAACTGGTGGAGGTTCTAAAACTGATGGTGGTTCTACAACTGGTGGAGGTTCTACAACTGATGGTGGTTCTAAAACTGGTGGAGGTTCTACAACTGGTGGTGGTTCTAAAACTGGTGGTGGTTCTACAACTGGTGGAGGTTCTACAACTGGTGGTGGTTCTAAAACTGGTGGAGGCTCTAAAACTGGTGGAGGTTCAAAAACTGGTGGAGGTTCTAAAACTGGTGAAGATAAAATTCAAGGGTTGAGTTAGATTAAGTAGATATGAAAAGGAATATTATCAAATCAATATTAATTGTTGGAGCCATTATATTGGCTATAGGCTCTATTTTGTATTATAAAAATACAGTAATAGACCCACCGAAACAATTTGTTTTTGGAAATCCACACAATAAAGCTTTGTGCAAGGAAATAAAATTGCTAACGAGTGATTCTCTTGAAATTCAATATGCAGAAGTTCTTTATATGATTAACAGGGATGAATTTGAAAAACTTGTCGGAAGAGACACTTTGGATCTTCGTATAGAAGATGCACTTATAAAATACATTCCATTATTCATATCAAGATGCAACTCTTCATTTGCCGCATCCGTTTGGAATACTCCTGAATGGAGCCACAATTTCATGAAAAATAGAATTTACCAACTAAAGCATTTTGAAAAATCTACAGGGAATCTTGTTGTTGAACCCAATTCTAACTACATCAAGCAATTAGATGATGTCTTAAAAGTGATAGACTATTATGACAATGCCTGGCAACTTGCTTGTAGTACAGATTACAAAAATTTGGAAATAACCAAAAATAGAGTAAGACAGGCCGGGGTATATCTTAATGATGACAGGCTGAAAAATTGTGTTGCTTTAGTTCAAAAATTAAAAGAGTTGCCGTCTGCAATACAAGCCTCTCACTTGGCTTATCTAAAAAGAAACAGTAAGTTGTATTGCGGTGGCATTAAGGGATATAATACATATCTATCAGCTTTAAAAAACATTCTGAATAATAAAATACCTGAATACGTATCTTATTATGGAAACAGTGATGAGACAAATGAAATAAGAAGAGACTTGTTAGATGAGCAATATACACTATTGAACAGTTTCGTTTCTTATGTTTTAGACAAATACAATTTTAATGATTATAAGTCTTATTCTGATTTTAATACAACAGTTTATAATTATATAAGTACTTATTTGGGAAACTCTGGAAAAAAAGAGGAACTAAAGAAAAGGTTAATAGATGGTTCTCTTGGTCAGGATGAGTTTTATAATTGAAAATCGTAAAATATTATGTTTAGAAATATTATTTTATTCCTCGTTACAATAATTTCTTGTACTTGTTCTTATGCACAAGAAGATGTTACTGTCACAATATCGATGAGCAAATGGAAAGCAATGGAAGATAGTGTTAATCATTTGAATGACAGCATCGCTAATCTAAACAAAGTTATAGTGTCAAAAGATACTATGATTGTAAATAGAGAAAAAACTAATGAACAGACTTTTAAAATGCTATGGGCTGCTAATTCTGAATGCACAAAATTGAATGTCGTTATCAATAAGATGAAGTCAGATAGTATTGATAATTCTAAAATGTTAGGCGACATTCGTTCTCAATTGCTTTCTGCCCAAAAACAATTGGGGCGTGTTGATACAATGACAATACAAGTAATCATTACATACATGAATCTCAAATGTTCAGAAAATAAAATAAATACGCTAAGAAAGGAATTTGCAAACATTGCCAATCAGACTATAAAAAAAGACTATAAAGAATGGGATACATTGTTGTCATATTATAGCCGAACATATAAAGAGGTGAGAAACATAGTATTGGATGCTTCAAAGAAAATTCCTTCTGCAGCCATGCCAGCGTTAAAAGATAGGTATGTTTCTGAAACAGACCAAAAACTTGCGAACCTTCCTTATATGAAATTGTACTTAAACAATAAGAATTGTTCAAGCCCATATCTCAACACTATGATAAAAGAGGCAAAAAATGCAATAGTCATATCAAAACGTGCAGAAGATTTCAATAAGTTTTTGAAATCATATCCTCAAGATTAACATCTTGAGATATAGATTTAAGGGTTGTAGTAGCACAGTTTCGTATAAGAATAATGTTGTAAGTAATGGAGAAAAATGAAAGATCAGAAGATTGGCAACTTATTGTTAATGGAGAATACAAGCCTTGGTCTGTTGTTGACTATATGTCAACTCCTATAACAATAAATTTAAATTGGGGTATAGATACCAATAGTTCGTTAAAATTTGAGTATATGGCTATGCGGCCTTAGGCTGCCAGCC
>ENA-OPWL01000721-OPWL01000721.1-human-gut-metagenome-genome-assembly--contig:-NODE-721-length-15754-cov-2.281674_pt1 | contig 15754 bp, 10 predicted proteins | sample MGYA00241508_ERZ502008 | MGnify/ENA primary metagenome ERZ502008 (study PRJEB25962, sample SAMEA2043046) | human gut metagenome | biome: human gut; feature: human-associated habitat; material: faeces... | reverse complement strand
ACGACGCTCCTCGACGCCAACGCCGCTTCCCTCGACATCATCTTTGGCCCGCTCTACACCCCGCAGGTGAAGCCGCTGGCCGACTTCTGCCGTCGCAACCAGATAGCCCTCGTCATTCCCTTCTCCATCGAGAGCAGGGAGGTGGAGAGCAATTCCCAGGTCTTCCAGGTCTATCAGACCGACTCGTTGCTCAACGCGATGGCGGTGAGCTGCTTCCTGGAGCGCTATCAGAACAGCCACCGTCCGATCTTCATCGATTGCAACGACCCGACGTCGCGCGTGGGAAAATTCACCCGCATGCTGAGACAGCAGCTCGACGCGGCCAAGATTCCCTACGAGCTGACCAGCATCAACTCGTCGATGGCCGACTTTGCCAAGCATTTTTCTTCCAAGCAGCCCAACGCCGTGGTCCTCAACACCGAGAAGAGTCCGCAGCTGACGCATGTCTTCCATAAGTTGGACTCACTCACGGCAACGCGCCCGGGGCTCGCCATCTCGATGTATGGCTACAACGACTGGTTCATCTACCAGGACTATGACCTCAACTGGTTCTTCAAGTACAATACGTATATTCCCTCTACGTTCTTTTATAATAAGCAGTCGGACAAGACTTCTGCCCTGGAGAAACTCTACCAGGAAACGTATGGCGCAGCGATGGACAAAAACTACATCCCGCGCCTGGCCTTGACGGGCTACGACCACGGCGAGTATTTCGTGCGGGGACTCCGGCAGTATGGCGCCGCATTCAAGGGACTGGAGAAGCAGCCGACGAAATATAAGGCGCTGCAGACGCGGCTCCGTTTCCTGCCCATACAGGGCGGAGGACAGCAGAACAGGCAGTTTCAGCTGATCCACTTCAAGCCCGACCAAACCATGGAGAGCCTTACCTATTAGTATATGCTACCACAGATGATAGTCAAAGCAGAAAAGTCAATCTTTCGGTACGCGCAACCTTGGTCTTCCAAGCGATACGCCGGGCAGAAGCGGCTTCTCAGACCGATTCTCCTTCTGATGGCGGTGGTGTGCTCGCAGGCGCTCCAGGCGCAGGTGGGAGAGCACCGCAACGTGTTGTCGCTCGGAGTCAATGCGGGTTGCGTATTGTCCAACGTCGGTTTCGACCCGAGTGTGCCGCAGAAGATGCACGCGGGATTCACCGGAGGATTCTCAGTCCGCTATACCAGCGAGAAATATTTTTCCACGATCTGCTCCATTGCCGCGGAGGTCAACTATGCCTCGCTCGGATGGAAGCAGGACATCCTCACCCCCGCCGACCAGCCCGTCGTCAACGCCAACGGCAACGCAGAGGCTTACGAGCGCACGATCAACTACGTGCAGATCCCGGTCTTCGCCCACCTGGCATGGGGACAGGAGAACAAGGGCTGGAGCTTCTTCTTCAAGGCGGGTCCGCAGATCGGACTCTACTTGAGCGAATCGACCCAACGCAACTATACGGCGCCCAACCTTGCCACCGACGGCACAGGACGCGCCAACACCATCGTGAAACAGGAGGACATGCCCGTAGAGACGAAGTTCGACTACGGCATCGCTGCAGGACTGGGTACGGAATGGAGCCATCCGCGCCTGGGCCACTTCCAGTTGGAGGCGCGCTACTACTACGGTCTCGGCAACATCTACGGGAGTTCGAAGAGCGACTTCTTTGGCAAGTCCAACTTCGGCAACATCGTCGTCAAGGCTTCCTACTTGTTTGACATCATCAAGAAATAACATCATCACAAAATAACAGAATAAAACAGAAAGAAATAATAACTCAATTACTAACTCTTCCGACCGCAAGGAAGGAACTAAAATTTCAAAATCATCTATGTTTTCAAATCAACCTAAAGGACTCTGGGCCTTAGCTTTGGCAAACACAGGCGAGCGCTTCGGCTACTACACGATGCTGGCTGTGTTCTTGCTCTATTTGCAGGCAAACTTCGGTTTCGCCACTGGTACGGCAAGTACGATCTACTCCACCTTCCTCATGATGGTCTATTTCCTGCCCATCATTGGTGGTATCGCTGCCGACAAGTTTGGCTTTGGCCGTATGGTCACCACGGGTATCTTTATCATGTTCCTCGGCTACCTGGTGCTCTCTCTGCCGCTGGGTAAGGACACGGTTGCCATTGCCGCAATGGGTCTGTCGCTCATCCTCATTGCCTTGGGTACGGGTCTCTTCAAGGGTAACCTCCAGGTGATGGTGGGTCGTCTCTATGACGGTCCTGACTATTCCTCTCAGCGCGACTCCGGTTTCTCGTTGTTCTATATGGCCATCAACATCGGTGCCATGTTCGCCCCGACCGCTGCCATCAAGATCATGGAGTGGGCTCAGGCCTCTCTCGGCGTCAGCGAGGCTGATTCATACCACTTCGCCTTTGCCGTGGCTTGCGTATCGCTGATCGTCAGTATCGCTATCTACTACGCCTTCAGCTCCACCTACAAGCACGTCCTCGCCAGCGAGGGCAACCAGAAGGCTGCCAACGCTGCTGCCTCCAATGCTCCCGAGCTTTCCAAGGCCGAGACCAAGGAGCGCATCGTCTGCCTCTGCCTGGTGTTCGCCGTCGTGATCTTCTTCTGGATGGCCTTCCACCAGAACGGTAATACGCTCACGCTGTTTGCACGCGACTTCACACAGACCAGCGCTGAGGGCGTTCAGTCTATGCTCTTCGACGTGACCAACCTCGTGGCCTGCATCTTCGTCGTCTATGCCTGCTTCTCTCTTGCCCAGAGCAAGACCGCCAAGTGCAAGTTGATCGCCCTGGCCGTGATCGCTGCTGCCATCGCTTTCTTGTTCTACAAGTACAACAGCCTGGATGGTGCCATCGACGTGAAGGCCCCGATCTTCCAGCAGTTCAACCCGTGCTATGTCGTGGCCCTCACTCCGGTGAGCGTGGCGCTCTTCTCTTGGCTCAACAAGATCGGCAAGGAGCCGACCTCTCCTGAGAAGATCGGTCTCGGTATGCTCGTCGCTGCCCTCGGCTTCGTTTGGATGGCCGTTGGCTCTATGGGTCTTGAGTTGCCGCTCGTCCAGGGCAATGCCGCTACGGAGGGTCCGCGTGTCAGCGCCAACCTCTTGATCTCCACCTACCTCATCCTCACCTTCGCTGAGCTCCTGCTCTCTCCGATCGGTATCTCCTTCGTCTCGAAGGTGGCTCCTCCCAAGTATGCCGGTCTGATGATGGGTCTGTGGTTTGGTGCTACCGCCATCGGCAACCAGCTGGTGATGGTGCCTGGTATCATGTGGGGTCTCAACTTCAACCTCGTCACCATTTGGGGTGTCCTCGCTGGCATCTGCCTGGTGTCTGCCCTGTTCATCTTCTCTATCATCAAGAAGCTCAACAAGGTAAGCTAAGCCGCATCCTGAGGCGCAGGATCATCCCTTGAGGAAGGGAGCGATCCTCCGCCCTGCCGCTTGATATCGTGTCGGAATAGTAAGTCGAAAAGGCTGCTATTCCGACATTTTTTTGCTCCGAAGAATCTTTTCCTGATTATAACCATTCTGCCATACAGAAAAGAAGGGAGGAATGTTTGGGCCGTTCGACTTTATTTCATACCTTTGCAGAACCTTATCAAGACAAGGCAACGCCCTTTCGTGACAAGGCTAAGCCTCTTTCGTGACAAGAAGAAGCACTTTTCGCGAGAAGGAAAAACCTTTCGTGACAAGGCAAAAACCTTTCGTGAGAAGGCAAAACCTCTTTCGTGACAAGGAGAAGCATTACCCCATTCCCCTTGTCAAAGGAATGAGACAAAGTAAAGGTAAAAACCTAAAGACGAAAATTATAAAAGTAAACTGCTGATTATGAAAAAAGCATTAGCGTTGGCCATGCTTGCCATGGCTGCCAACCAAGCTGCCGGACAGGGCCTGACCTACCCCACCCCTCCGACGGACAACACCGTGGATGAGTATTTCGGTGTGAAAGTAGCCGACCCCTACCGCCCCTTGGAGGATGACCACTCGGAGGCCACCATGCAATGGGTGGAGGCCGAGAACCAAGTGACACAAGACTACCTGGCCAAGATTCCCTTCCGCGGCAAACTCCTGAAGCGCCTGCGCGAAGTCTCCGACTACGGCAAGGTGGGCGCACCCTTCTATGTCAAGGCCACGGGCAAGTGGTATTTCTACAAGAACAACGGTCTTCAGAACCAAAGTGTGCTCTACGAGATGGACGGCCTGGGGCAGGAGAAGAACGCTCGCGTCTTCCTCGACCCCAACCAGCTCTCTACGGACGGCACGGTGGCCCTGGGCAACATCAGTTTCTCCCACGACGGCAAATACTTGGCCTACGCCATCTCGCGTTCGGGCAGCGACTGGTCGGAGTTTTATGTGATGGACACGAAGACGCTCGAGGTATTGCCCGACCACATCGAGTGGGCTAAGTTCTCGGGGGCCTCCTGGCTCGGCGACGGCTTCTTCTATAGCGCCTATGACAAACCCGAGGGCAACGCCTATACGAGCAAGAACTCCACCCACAAGATCTACTTTCACCGCCTCGGCACGAAGCAGGAGCAGGACCAGCTCTTCTTCCAGAATCCCACCGAGCCGATGCACTTCTTCAGTACATCGGTCAACCACGAGGAGACGGTGCAGTTCCTCTATGAGTCGGGCGGCGGCACGGGCAACATCTTCTATATCCGCGACTTGAAAAACAGCAACTCGCAGTTTACGAAGGTGGTCCCCAACATGGACTACGCCTACTCTCCCATCGCCACCATCGGCGACAAGGTCTATCTGCTGACCAACGACGGTGCGCCGATGTATAAGATCATGGTGATGGATATCCACAAGCCCGCGATGGAAAACTGGCAGACCGTCATCCCCGAGGGCAAAAACGTGATCGATGGCGCCAACATCATCGGCGGCGAACTCTATGTGAGCTACCAGCAGGACGCCTGCAGCCACATCTATGTCTATGACCTCAACGGCAAGATGCAGCAGGAGGTAAGCCTCCCGGGCATTGGCAGCGCCAGCGTCAGCGGCAACAAGGACAGCAAGGAGTGCTTCGTCAGCTTTGCCTCCTTCACGCAGCCCTGGACGGTATATCAGTATGACCGCGCCGCCAACTCGCTGCAGCCCTATGCCGTGCCCAAGGTCAACTTCAAGCTCAGCGACTATGAGACCAAGCAGGTGTTCTACACCAGCAAGGACGGTACGCGCGTACCGCTCTTCATCACCTACAAGAAGGGCCTGAAACTCAACGGCAAGAACCCGGTCTATCTCTATGCCTACGGCGGTTTCAATATCTCGATGAATCCCTCGTTCTCCGCTTCCCGCATCCCGTTCTTGGAGCGCGGCGGCATCTATGCCCAGGCTTCTCTCCGTGGCGGCGGCGAGTATGGCGAGGCTTGGCACGAGGCGGGTACGAAGATGCAGAAGCAGAATGTCTTCGACGACTTCATCGCTGCTGCTGAGTATCTGATCAAGGAGAAATACACCAGTTCTCCCTACCTCGCCATCGTCGGTGGCAGCAATGGCGGACTGCTCGTCGGCGCTTGCATGACGCAGCGTCCCGACCTCTTTGGCGTCTGCATTCCCTCTGTGGGCGTGATGGACATGCTCCGCTACCATAAGTTCACCATCGGCTGGAACTGGGCTCCCGACTATGGTACGAGTGCCGACTCCAAGGAGATGTTTGAGTATCTGCGCGGCTACTCTCCCCTGCACAACATCAAGAAGGGCGTGAAGTATCCTGCCACCCTCATCACAACGGCAGACCACGACGACCGCGTTGTTCCCGCCCACAGCTTTAAGTTTGCTGCCACGCTCCAAGCCGACAATGCCAGCGACAAGCCCACCCTCATCCGCATCGACAGCAAGGCGGGCCACGGTGGCGGCAAGCCCGTCAGCAAGCAGCTGGAGGAGCAGGCCGACATCTATAGTTTCATCCTCTACAACATGGGATTGAAGTACTAAGTTTCCGCTTTTGATTTGACCCAATACGATAAGGGGGAAGAAAGTTTGATGGCTTTCCTCCCCCTCATTGTTCCTGGTTCATCGGATATTTAGAGTAAGACATAAAGTTGTGAAATAGTTTCGGCTATAATAAAAGACATCCAGAACAATATCACAACCAAAATTCCTGTTGAGTATGGAAAACAACTAATACAACTTTTACAACTAATAACAACTTACACGCTACGCGTGCTACAATCCTGCTGCAAGGTAAACAACAAAATACAACGCTTCGCCTTGGACATTTCCTGCCGATTGTCCTGGCAAAGCGTTGTATATTATTGTGTATATTACTGTTTCGCTACGAGTGAGCTTGGGGCTACATGAGCTTCGAAAAGACCAGGTCAGTTCGACTCATGTACCGGGTGCTGCGTGTCAAACGACAGGTTGGAACCGTCCTCCGTCAGGTTGACCAGGATGGAGTCGCCCTCCTTCATTTCGCCACTCAGGATGCGCTCGCTGAGTCCGTCCTCGACGTAGTTTTGGATGGCACGCTTCAGCGGACGCGCACCAAACTGGACGTCGTAGCCCTTCTTGGCCACAAACTCCTTGGCAGCGTCAGAGAGCTGGAGCGCGTAGCCCAGTTCACCGACCCGCTTGTACAAGCCCTTGAGTTCGATATCGACAATCTGCTTGATGGCGTTGAGGTCCAGCTGGTCGAAGGTGATGATCTCGTCCAGACGGTTGAGGAACTCCGGCGAGAACTGCTTGCTCAGACTCTTCTGTATGATGGACCGAGCATACTCCTTGTCCTTCTCGTTGCGTGCGAAGCCCTCAGCACCACCCGCCGTGAATCCGATGCCACGGCCAAACTCCTTGAGCTGGCGCGTACCCGCGTTCGACGTCATGATAATGACCGTATTGCGGAAGTCGATCAGTCGTCCGTTGCCGTCCGTGAGTCGTCCCTCGTCGAGCACTTGCAAGAGGAGGTTGAAGACATTGCCATGCGCCTTCTCGATCTCGTCGAGCAAGACGATGGAGTAAGGATGGCGGCGCACCCGCTCCGTGAGCTGGCCTCCCTCGTCGTAGCCGACGTAGCCCGGAGGCGCACCCACCAGGCGCGACGTGTTGAAGCTCTCCGTATATTCACTCATATCGACGCGGATCAGCGCATCGGCCGAACCAAACATATACTCCGCCAGTTTCTTGGCCAGATAGGTCTTGCCCACACCCGTCGGACCCAGGAACATGAATGCGCCGATGGGATGGTTCTGCTCCTTCAGTCCCACGCGGTTGCGCTGGATGGCCTTCACCATTTTCTCGATGGCCTTGTCCTGGGCCACCACCACCTGCTTCAGTTCCGTCGCCATATTGCGCAGACGAAGGCCCTCCGACTGCTGCATGCGCTGCACGGGCACACCCGTCATCATCGACACCACATCGGCCACCTGGTCCTCCGTGATGGCCACCTGCTCGCCGACCTCGCCTTCCTCCCAGCGGTGCTGGGCCTCTTCGAGCTGCTTCTCGCGCTCCACCTGCTGGTCGCGGAAGCCCGCCGCCATCTCAAAGTTTTGGTTCTTGACCGCATTCTGCTTCTTCTGCTTGATCTCCTCGATCTCATTTTGCAGGTCCACGATCTCCTTCGGCACCTCCGCATGCTGCAGGTGGATATGCGATCCCACCTCGTCGAGCACGTCGATGGCCTTGTCGGGGAAGAAGCGGTCCGAGACGTAGCGGTCCGTGAGTTTCACGATCAACTGGAGCACCTCGTCAGAATACGTCACCTGATGATGGTGCTCGTAGCGGTCCTTGATATTCTTCAGGATCTGCAGCGTCTCCTCCGTCGTGGTCGGTTCGACGATCACCTTCTGGAATCTACGCTCCAGGGCGCCATCCTTCTCGATCGACTTGCGATATTCGTCGAGCGTCGTGGCACCGATACATTGCATCATGCCCCGCGCCAGCGCCGGCTTGAGGATATTGGCAGCATCCATCGTGCCCGCCGCCGAGCCCGCCCCGATGATGGTGTGGATCTCGTCGATGAAGACGATCACCTCCGGGTGACGCTCTATCTCCTTGAGGATCGTGCGGATACGCTCCTCAAACTGACCTCTGTATTTCGTTCCCGCCACGATACTCGTCATGTCAAGCGACACGATCCGCTTGTTGAAAAGCGTGGGCGACGTGCGGTGCTGGACGATCATCTGCGCCAGTCCTTCTACGATGGCACTCTTGCCCACACCGGGTTCGCCGATGAGCACAGGATTGTTCTTCTTGCGGCGCCCCAGGATCTCGCTGACGCGGATAATCTCGCGCTCGCGGCCCACCACAGGGTCGAGTTTCCCCTCCAGGGCTGCCGCCGTGAGGTCCGTACCGAAGTTGTCGAGGGCCGGCGTCGCACTCTTGGTCTCCTTGGTGCGCGTCTGCTGCGCTCCACCACCCTGGCTGCGCGCCTCCTCGCGATCCTCCTCCTCGTCGTCGTTGAAGAGCATATCGTCGTCGTCATCGTCGGACAAGTCGAGCCCTCCCTGCACGTCGTTGGCCAACTGGCGCAGCAGCGCGTTGGCCTCAATGTAGTCGAGGTGGTGAGCCTGCAGCGTCATCTTCGCGCCCGTGTCTGTCTGGTCGTGGAGAATGGCCAGGATCAAGTCCTCCACATCGACAATCTTGCGATGCTGGATGCGCGCCTCCAGTACTGCGAGGTGCAGCACGTTGGCAGCACGGTCCGTGACGTTGATCTCCTCGTAGATCCGCTTGCTCTCCTCCTTGTTCGAAGAGGCATACTGCTCCAGCTCCTTCTTGACCGTGGGCACGTCGAGGCTGAGCGTCGAGATGACCCTTTGTATCTTCGGATCAGAGAGCCTGAAAACAGCCAGCAACAGATGCTCCGGAGCCACCGAGGGACAGGACAGTCTGTCGGCTTCCTCGCGGCTGAAGGCGAGCACCTCCGAGAGTTCTTTAGAGAATTGACTTATCATCTTGACTTTCGTGATTTTCTTTTAGAATACAATTTCTTTACTTGTTCAATACAACTTGTTCAATTACAAAAGTATAGAGCAAAAGACATGCCAAACCCTTCTAAGTTTGACCTTCACTCAGGTTTTTGTCAGCATGTGCGTCAGTTCCGGGTCTTTTGATCTTGATTTGGCAGCGGTTTTTCTTTTTCAGCCACCGTGCCTTACGCTGCTCGTAGTCGGCACGGTGGCGCTCCAAGAAGTTATCTGCCATTGAAAGTACTATGTATGACAGAGAGGAGGATGGGCTGGTTGGCGTTGTTGGGGCCACCCACGAGTCGTGTGCTGGAGAGCGACATGTCGTGGGAGCACTTTGTCACGCGTGTTATCTTCGTGCCAGAGCTACCCGTGATGGTCGTAGTCGCCAGACTGATCGGCACGAGCACCGCCTTGTTCCAGTTGGCATCCACCTGTCCGGCCCGGCGCTTCTTGATCATATAGTTGACCAAGCCCGAGATGTTGTTGAACGTATAGCCGTTCACCGTCGCGCTATAGGCTGCGGTGAAACTCGTCTTATAGTCGGGAATGCGGTTCTCGGCGAAGAACGTATGGAGCTCGTCGAGCGGAAGGATCAGCACCGTTGTCGGCGCACTGAGGAGGAAGTCGGAACTGACCGTGTTGTTGATGCGCGGGAAGGTCACCTTCGCCGTGTTGAGCGTGTCGTTCTCGTGTCCCCTCATGATCTCATCCACCGGCAGCGTGACCTCGGTGAAGAGGCCCGCCGGGCTTTTCAGATAACTGCATCCCGTCTGTGCCGCGAGACTTGCCAGCAGGTTGTTGTCGTTGCTGAACGTCGTCGTCTGCAGCACCTCCTCCGTACTGGCCAATGAGGTCGAGGTGACGGAGTCCTTGCCGTTGATCTGCGAACGGAAGTAGATATTGAACTGGGCGTTGGTCACATACGCCATCGAGCCGATGCCGTTGGTCACCTTGAAGAAGAAGCCCGGGCTGATCTCGTGTAGGAAGCGGTAGCTGTTGCGGAACGCCTCGGGCGAGGCATAGTACTTCCGCATCAGGTACGTGCCATAGTTGTTGTAGCTGACGCCGTCCTTGTCCGTATAGGCGTCGTCCAGTCGGATGGCGATCGCCTTGTTGGTGTACTTGGCGCCGCGCGTCTGGTCCGCCAGCGTATAGGTACGCTCCTGCTTGATGCCCCCTTGGCGCAGGTAGCCGTGGAGCGCCGGATTGAAGTTGGAGTAGATCACCGATCCCTCCTCCAGCGGCCGCCCCATCTCGTAGGCCGAGAGTTTCATCTGTGCCAGCGAGTCGCCATAGAAGTCGTTATAAACCAGCAGGATCTCGCACGAGTCGGCGATGATCTCCCCCCGGTCGTTGCGGCTGAGGATACTGTCGGCAGCCGCGATCTGATAGTTGCTCAGCGGATGCAGCTGCGCCATGAAGTCGCCCGTCACGTAGTTGCCCGTCTCCGGATCCTTCACGCGGCCGAGATAGCCCGTGATGTTGCGTGCGATGACCGAGTCGGCCATGATGGTGCGCGTGCTGAGCTGGAAGGTGTCAGCCTTGACAGTCAACTTGTCGGGATTGTCTATCAGCGAACCGCCGATGTTGTCGGTCGTGTCATCGCAGGCGGCCAGCGAGAGCGCCGTGGCAGCGAGGGCAAGGCCCCAGACCAACTGATGGAATTTTATCATTTGCGTGTAATGGTCATAAAATCTATTACAACAGGAGGCCACGCCCATTGCTTATCGACAAGGCGCACGGTCCCCCTGCCCGAGGGTACGTCAGAGACGTTGTCTCCGCCTATTCCCCCAACAATTTGCCATAGAAGTCAGCATAGAGTCCCTTGACCTCTGCCTCTGCCTGCGGATGGACGATCAGCGGCTTGTTCTCGCTCTGCGCATAACGGACGAGTTCGGCGTTGACCTGGTCGTCCACCTGTACGACACCATCGCTATAGTCGATGGCCAGTTTGCCCAGTTCCACGGCGTCGAACGTGTCGCCATACTTCTCGATCAGTTCAGCCTTGGCCTCCCTGAACGGCAGGGAGCGCCTGAACTTCTCGCCCAGGTCGCCCGCGGGCTGTTCGCCGAAGAGCGACGTCACCACCTTGGCGTTGATAAACTGCGGTTCGTCGTGGTAGGCCGTCTTCACATAGAACGGTATCACCGAGCTCATCCAGCCTTGGCAGTGGATGATATCCGGCGCCCAGCGGAGCTTTTTGACCGTCTCCAGCACGCCGCGCGCAAAGAAGATGGCCCGCTCGCCATTGTCGGGATAGTCGTTGCCCAGCTCGTCCTTGGTCATGGCCGGACGATTCTGGTAGTAATCCTCATTATCAATAAAATAGACCTGGATGCGCGACTGCGGTATGGAAGCCACCTTGATGATGAGCGGGTGATCCGTGTCGTCGATGATCAGATTCATACCCGAGAGTCGGATCACCTCATGCAACTGGCCACGCCGTTCGTTGATCGTGCTCCACTTCGGCATGAAGGTTCTTATCTCGAATCCGGCTTCTTGCATTTTGGCCGACATCAAACCTCCCATCTCTGCCATCTGCGATTGGGTGACGTAAGGGGTGGTTTCCTGGTTGATAAACAATACTTTCTTTGCCATTCTAACTTGTTTTATCGTGATTATTTCTTGACAAAAGTCGCGATAAACACGATTTCCCAGGTGCAAAGTTACGATTTTATTCCCGAATTCGTAGCGGCTTTTCAGATATTTTGTCTAATGGCATCGCCATTTTATTATATTTTTCAGATTACTTTTTGCCTATTTCGTAAAAATGTTGTTACTTTGCACCCGAAATATTTTGCAGATAATGAAAGTATTTGAAAAAAACGCAGACTTGCAGAACGCGCTTTTCGCTGCGCGCAAGCAAGGACAGTCGGTGGGATTCGTCCCCACGATGGGTGCCCTCCACGAGGGCCACGCCTCGCTCATCAAGCGTAGCGCCAAGGAAAACGACGTGACGGTGGTCTCCGTATTCCTCAACCCCACACAGTTCAACGACCCCGCCGACCTCGAACGCTATCCCCGCACGCTGAAGGCCGACTGCGCCCTTTGCGAGGCTTGTGGCGCCGACTTCGTCTTCGCGCCTACCGTGAGCGACATCTACCCCACTCCCGATACCCGCCACTTTGAGTTTCCGCCCCAGACGACGGTCATGGAGGGCGCCCATCGTCCCGGCCATTTCAATGGCGTCTGCCAGGTGGTGAGCCGCCTGTTCTACATCGTCCAGCCCACCCGCGCCTACTTTGGCGAGAAGGACTGGCAGCAGATCGCCGTCATCCGCCGCCTGGTCGCCTACATCGGCAGCCGCGTGGAGATCGTCCCCTGCCCCGTGGTGCGCGAGGCCGACGGCGTGGCCTTGAGCAGCCGCAACAAGCTCCTCACCCCCGAGGAGCGCGCCATCGCCCCCCACATCGCCCGTGCGCTGATGGAGAGCATCGATTACGCCAAGACCCACACCGTCGCCGAGACCCACGACCACGTGGTCAGCACGATCAACGCCATCGACGGCCTGGAGGTGGAGTACTTCCAGATAGTAGATGGCAACACGCTCCTCGACGTCCAGGACTGGCAGGACAGCGACTATGTGGTGGGCTGCATCACCGTCTATTGCGGCAAGACCCCGATCCGTCTGATCGATCATATCAAGTATAAGGAATAACACACGCTACACTTTCTTTTTTATATGTATATAGAAGTACTGAAAAGCAAACTGCACCGCGTCAAGGTGACCCAGGCCAACCTCAACTACATCGGCAGCATCACCATCGACGAGGACTTGATGGACGCGGCCAATCTCATCGCCGGTGAGAAAGTGCAGATCATGGATAACGACAATGGAGAGCGCTTCGAAACCTACGTCATCAAGGGCGAGCGTGGCAGCGGCTGCATCTGCCTCAATGGTGCGGCAGCGCGCAGGGTGGTCGTCGGCGACACCATCATCATCGTGAGCTACGCCCTGATGGACTTCGAGGAGGCCAAGACCTTCAAGCCCTCTGTGGTCTTCCCCGAGAACAACCGCCTCTGACCCCTCGGCGGACTTTCCTCCGCCCTGGAGGCCGCCAGCGACGGTCTCGCTATCGCTAATCACGGTCCTGGTGCCGGCAAGGCCCTGCCCAGACCCCAACCCAGTAGATAATCAATGAAGAAAACGATAACAGCATCGCTCCTGCTCCTCTCCTCCCTCGGACTCCATGCGCAGAGCGGCACCAACTCCCCCTACAGCCAGTATGGCCTGGGCGAACTCTCCGAACAGTCGGGCAGTTTCAGCCGCGGCATGAACGGACTGGCCTATGGCCTCCGGCTCAACAACCAAGTCAACGCCCTCAACCCGGCCTCCTACTCGGCCCTCGACTCGCTGTCGTTCATCTTCGACGCGGGCGTGAGCCTGCAGATGACGCAGTTCAAGGAGGGCGGCCGCTCCATCAGCGCGCGCAATGCCGACCTGGAGTATGTGGTGGCGGGCCTTCGCCTGTTTCGCCATGTGGGCGTGAGCTTCGGTCTGCTGCCCTACACCAACGTGGGCTACGACTACTCCAACTCCGCCCACATCAACGGCAGCCTCTCCCCCGAGTCGCCCACGGCCACCTACAACAACAAGTATAGCGGTTCGCAGGGCCTCCACCAGGTCTATCTCGGCGTGGGTGCGGAGCCGCTGCGCAACCTCTCCGTCGGTGTCAACGCCTCCTATCTCTGGGGTGGCTACACGAAGTACGTGACCAATACGTATAGCGACGCCTACGTCAATACGCTGCAGCGCACCTACACCGCCGAGGTGCGCAGCTACAAGCTCGACTTCGGACTGCAATACACGCAGCCCCTCAGCGCCAAGGACCAGGTCACGCTGGGTCTGACCTACAGTCTGGGCCACAGTCTCAACGCCGACCCCGAGCTCTCCGTCATCAAGAACAACTCCCAGTTGGCCGTGGCCGACACGACCCACTTCCGTATCTCCAATGCCCTCGACCTGCCCCATACCTTCGGCGTGGGAGCGGTCTATAGCCACAACGGCCAACTGATGGTCGGCGCCGACTACCAGTTGCAGAAATGGGGCAGCCTCGACTACCCGCAGTATTCCGACCAGGGCTACGGGCTCCAGAGCGGACTGCTCAAGGACCGCCACAAGGTCGTCCTCGGTGCCGACTACTGCCGCGGCGAGCGCCACCGTGGTTTCCTCAGCCGCCTCCACTACCGTGCGGGTATCGGCTACGCCACGCCCTACTTCACCATCAACGGCCAGGACGGCCCCAAGGAGATCTCGGCCTCGCTGGGCCTGGGCATCCCCATCGTCAACAGCTACAACAACCGCTCGATGCTCAACATCTCCGCCCAGTGGGTGCGCCGCGAGGCTTCCTCGATGCTCACGGAGAACACGTTCCGCATCAACATCGGTTTCACCTTCAATGAGCGCATGTTCGCCAAGTTCAAGGTCGAATAGGCCCTGCGAGGGACCTATGTTGACCGTAAAGGCTGCCACGACCGCATGAGTTTTCTAAGTCATCACACGAGAAGCGACCACCAGGGCATGAGGGGCTTGTTGCCCTCCATGCTCTCTTTCGTGCTGGCAGGAGTCCTGGCCGCGGGCTGCAACCAGCCCAAGGAGCACACCGCCCCCGCCATCCACGACCGCGACTCCGTGCCCATCATGACGACCTACGGCGTCAACACGCTCATCTCCGATTCCGGCGTCATCAAGTATCGCATCGTCGCCGAGCGCTGGGAGATCAACGAGAATCGCAACCCCTCGCGCTGGACCTTCGACAAGGGCATCCTGCTGACGCAGTTTGACGAGCAGAAGCGCGTGCTGGGCTACATCTCCTGCGACAGCGCCGTCTATTACGACAAACTGCGCCGCTGGGTACTCCGCGGCCGCGTACGCATCCGTACGGCCCAGGGCGTGGAGTATGCGAGCCAGCAGCTCTACTGGGACGAGGGCGAGCACCAGCTCTACTCCCACGTCTTCTCCCATATCAAGACGCCCGACCGCGAACTCCAGGGCAGCTACTTCCGCAGCGACGAAAAGATGACGAAATACTACATATCCAACAGCAAGGGTTCGTTCGTGAAAGGCGACTTTGACAGCAGCGAGAGCGACACAGTAACGACAGCCAAAGACTCGGTGGCTCCACAACTGCGCCCGGCTCCGATGCCACAGCGCCGCAACACGTCAATACCAATTATGCACTAAATCATGTTAGACAACATAGACATACCGCTACTTATAGGCATCCTGATTTCCATGGTTCTTTCAGCATTCTTCTCAGGCATGGAAATCGCTTTCGTCTCCAGCAACAGAATGCGCGCAGAGATGGACAAGGAGAAGAGTGTATTCACCCAGAAGCTACTTTCGGTATTCTACAGCCACCCCAACGGCTTTGTGAGCACCATGCTCGTAGGCAACAACATCGTGCTGGTGGTCTACGGCATCTTGTTTGCCAAGTTCTTCGACAAGACGCTCTTTGAGCCGCTCGACGTCGGTATGCGCGTAGCTGCCGACACCATACTTTCGACCATCGTGGTATTGTTCACCGGCGAATTTCTGCCCAAGACGCTGTTCAAGAACAATGCCAACAAGCTGCTTACGCTCTTTTCGCCCATAGCCTATTTCTTCTATATTGTCCTATGGCCCATCAGCAAATTCTCTACCCTGTCTGCCAAATTTCTGCTCAGACTGGTAGGCAAGCGCATGGAAAAGGAAGACGACGACGAAGGGTTCTCCAAGGTCGACTTGGACTACCTTGTCCACTCGTCGCTCGACAACGCCAAGGCCGACAGCCCCATCAATGACGAAGTCAAGATATTCCAGAACGCCCTTGAATTTTCAGACATCAGGGTGCGCGACTGCATGGTGCCACGCACCGAAATCAATGCCGTAAGC
>ENA-OPWL01000712-OPWL01000712.1-human-gut-metagenome-genome-assembly--contig:-NODE-712-length-15995-cov-13.896487_pt1 | contig 15995 bp, 9 predicted proteins | sample MGYA00241508_ERZ502008 | MGnify/ENA primary metagenome ERZ502008 (study PRJEB25962, sample SAMEA2043046) | human gut metagenome | biome: human gut; feature: human-associated habitat; material: faeces... | reverse complement strand
GCGTGATGCCATGACCTGTGCAGTAGAGATAGTACTTGCCATTCTCATACGCCATTACGGGGTCGTGGACAAAAGGAGTATCTACAACCAAAGGCTGTTGTGCACGAGACTCAGCTGGCGCTAGCATCATGGCAATCGCCACAATGCCAAAATATTTCATTGCAGTTTGTTTCATCTGTATATCTTCTCTATTTTTTAACAAAAAAGGGGAGTCATAGCTTCACTGCTTAACTCCCCCCAAAGATTCTACTTAGATTCTTTTATACCTTAAAAACTAACTAACATTTATTTTTTCTTGCCCCAGAAGCTCTTGCTACCACTGACGCCAGAGTATACGATAGTCAACTTGCGAGGACTAGCCTCCCAGTCTACCTCACGCTGTACCTTGAGCTTGGTAGTACCGATGGTGAGTGTATTAGAAGAAGTATCAAAGTTCCATACCTTCACATTAGGCCAAGCCGTACCACCAGTCATTGAGCCGTCGGCATTGAGTGTAAATTCGGTGCTGACGCGCTGTTTGCCATACTCATAAGCGAGGTCGATACCTTCCCAAGTGCCAGCCAGTTCGCTAACCTTGATAGCCACTTGTGGCACAGCGCCATAACGCTCAGGCATGACAACAGGCCATCCGTTCTCATTCCACTTGATACTGCGCACGCCACCCATCATCAGGGCGTTGCTATAAGCATTTCCACCTACATTCTGTGGGAAACGCTGCTGGGATACATAATACCAGTTGCCCGCGCCATCGTCGAAGACGGCACAGTGGCTGATGCCTACCCAACCATATCCCTGGCTGAACTTATAAGGATGAGTCAAGACGGTAGGATTGTCACCTGCGCCATTGGCTGCATTAGTCACTCTGTTGTTCATCGTCTCGTAAGGACCGTCCACATTCTTGGAACGAAGCACACGGGTGTTGTAAGGAACATCCAAGCCATCGTAAGCCAAGAAGAGATAATAATATCCATCATGGTATACAACCTCAGGAGCCTCAGCTCCCTGCCAACGACTACCATTGGTACGAGTGAAGATAAGCTTTCCGTAAGGAGCAATCTCATCTGCTGTACCGTATGACTTAGGAAGTTCTTTCAAGGTCTTGCCTGTCTCTGGGTTCAACTGCACGGCAGCGATACCGCTGTGCCAAGAGCCATAGATAAGCCAGTGCTCACCATTAGGTGTGATGATGAACGAAGGGTCGATGGCATTGAACTTGAAGTAGCCGTCCCAGTCGCTGTTCGATTTGCGAGTCCAGTTCTTACCCTTATCAGAAGAAGAGCAAATCACAAAACCCTTGTCTATCCACTTGTTGCTGGCTGGGTCCGTAGTCTCTGCCATACCGATGAAGGCACGCTCCGTCCAAGAGCCATCATAGGTAGTGCCACCTGTCTTGATGTAGTTGTTCACCACGATGGCATAGTACATACGATAGAGATTATCCTTCACTTTTCTTACGCAAGGAGCCCAATAGCCATAGCTTGGGTTGGCGATAGGAGCCAAACCTTGCTCAGCACGAATCTCGTTCAACTTAGTCTTCACCCAAGCAGGAGCCACCGTCATCGTACCACCGAGATATTCCCAGTTTACGAGGTCTTTGCTTCGACGAGCATGGAAGTGTCCATGACCTTCGTGGGCATTGCCATAGCTGGCATCAGTCTGATACATATAATAATAACCGTCGGCTGCCTTCATCACCGATGGGTCGTGCACATTGGCAAGATTCCACTGGCTACGCTTACTCCAGTCGGCTATGGATACATAGTTATCAACATAGGTTGGGCACTTGTAGTTTGCTAAGTCGGCATCCGTTGGATCACTAGGTGTTGGAGTAGGCGTAGGAGTTGGTGTAGGCGTAGGCTTTGGATCGTCAATTGGGTCATCGCCTCCACTGCTACAGCCTACCGCCAAAGTACAAGCGAGCAATAGTACTAAAGTATGAAGTTTCTTCATTGTTTCCTTACGTTTAGTTAGTTTTTATATCCTTTATATTTTCTTTCTAATAAAGGCAGGTCTATGGAAGCCTGTTAGCATCAAGACCTACCTTTATTATTATAGTTTTTCCAAAGATTTCTCTTCGAGGATTATCTGCGGTGAGCACGAGTATAGTGCTTGCGAGCAGATGCTGCAGAGTCGAACTTCAAACAGCTGCAGTCAACGGTGAAATCTACATAGAAATCGTTGGCATCCACGGTATTAATACCATAGTAATACTGAGTATTAACCTTGCCATCAGTACCCTGCATGATAGCTACGACATCTGCTGTACCATTATTGTTGTTAGTTACATAAACGTTCACCTTGGCACCATTCATACCAGACAGCCAAGTTTTCCAGTCTACACCGCCAGTACAACCAAAAGTACATGCAGCATAGCCGTTGCCCCATCCATAGTTGTCAGCACGAACCACGGCATATTCAACCTTTGCCGTATTACGAAGAACAACCACAAAGTTGTTCCAGTTTCCTACGCCATTACTCAAGTTAGTAAATGAGAATGCACGAGTTTCACCTGCTGGCACTTTTACGTCCTCGTCGAGGTGAGCACCCCACCAAGCAACAGAACAATCTTCAGCGCCCAAGATAGCTGGGCTTGGAGTTACGAATGTGGCGTTACCCTTTTCTACATTTACATGGAATGTAGTCTTTACACCGTTCTTTGCAGTAACAGTAACTTCCTGCTTTCCTGCCTTCATTGGAACATTTGAGATAGTCAACTTATCAAGTGTGATGTCGCGAGTCTTACCATCCAAATAAGTAGCCTGAACCTTCAAGCCTGCAGTGTTGGTTGCAAACTCAGCATTGGCAGGATTTGTGATACCTGCAGCCTCATAATACTTATAGACAAGTTGTGGAGCATTTACGATATGGAGAGCTGTGATAGCTGGCACAACTTCGAATGTCTTCTGTGCAACGATAGGAGTAGAAGCATTCTCGCCCTTGAATGTCTTGTTATAGATGACGATGAGGTTCTTGGTGCCAGAAACATCCATATCGTTGATGGCAGAGAAATAAAGTTCCTTGGCAGGAATTACCTTGGTTATACCTTCCTCGAAGGTTACGGTAGCAGACACATTCTCCATTGCCTTCTCTAGGGGTGTATTCTCGTCTACTTCGGCAGGAACATTGTTCAACACCATAGAAACCGGAGCCTTATCCTGGGCAGATGTATAACCGCCGATAGGTTCTACGTTGCTCTGCTGGAAATCGATGAATGATCCCTCAGGAACCAGGAAGCAGCGGATGTTGGTATTGCTCTCGTCTGCATTCAGATTAGCAATCTTAGATGGCTGAATGTAGGTCTTGGTAACAGTACCATTGGTAATCTTCACCATGAAAGTATCTACACGGGAACGATCAACCGTCAATGTTACCTTACCACCCAACTTATCTACACCCTTGTCTGTATCAGTTTCAAAGGTGAGATTACTCTTCACGCAGCTTCTGTCGATATGGTCACCCCACTCAGAGTTACCGCTTGGTTGGTTATCAAAACGGATAGCACCATACTCGGTATAACCTGTTCCGCCACGATCCACATCATTGGTGATGACGAGGGCGAAGTTCTTATAGGTGTTAGTCGCAGAAGGATTGATGTTCAGATTGAACACGGCATTCCACTTCTGGTTGTCTTGAACCACATAATACTTTGAGAATGAAGTCCAAAAGCCTGAAGAGAAATCAGTATTACCTACAGTATAGACATCCTCATTCATACCTACGAGCACTTCCTCTGTAGATTGGTTAGCTTTTTCGATTGAATCAATCTTTTCAGAGAGCCAATCAGGAGAGTTGACGCTAAACATGTCACTTCCCTCACATCCTGTCATCGCTGTCAATGCCATGGCTGCCACGCAGAAGACGGCTGCTAATTTATTTAGACGTTTCATATTATATCCTATTATAAATATATAAATTGTTATTTTGGTTTTCCTATGGGGCTATCCTTAAGAAACCCCATAGGAATAGATATTATTAGTTGCCCAAGTTAACTACAGGATGAACAGTCCAACCTCTCCCGAAGAAATCGGTTGAGTTGTCTGTATTGTAGTTAGCAGAGTTACCCTTCAAGTTAGGGTTATCATTAAGCAAATTCTGATAGATAGGCAAGAACTCATGACCTGCGACGTATGTATCGTAAGAGCATTTCAACTGTGGGTCTATACCGACTTGTGAGTAGCTAACAGGCTCTTTAATCTTGTATGGAGAGATGCGGAAGGTTGCGTGGTCCTTCAACTGAGCCATACGGTCGTTGTTATAGAAGAATCCCCAACGAATCAAGTCAAGACCACGTCCAGACTCACAACCAAACTCTTTTGGACGCTCTACATTGGCAATCTGCTCGAAGAGCTTATCCTTTGTAGTGAAGTCAGAGAGCTGCAAATCCTTTAAGTTAGCACGCTCACGCACCTTATTAATCCAGTCGATAGCCTGCTGTGTTGGACCATTTACCTCGTTCTCACACTCTGCTGCACGAAGCAACACATCTGAATAACGCATCATACGGAGGTTGATACCACACTTTAGACCAGTAGTTACCTTATCATAAAGGTTTGTACGGAAGTTGGTCCACTTAGCGATAGGCAGACCACCCCTATCATTATTTGTTGGAATTGTATCAGTAGCCGTCATCTTAGTAGTATAAGCTACGTTACCATTCTCGAAACCTTCCCAGTCTGCCTCGTATGTACCGATAGTCCAATAGAGACGTGGATCCAACTTACCAGCTGTAGTACGCTCTTGTTTGAAGAGGTTGTATAACCATGGTGAAGCAGAGAGGTCTGCCCATCCACCAAATCTTCCTGGACAGTAGTTAGACTCAACAGCATGACCTTGAGAAGCATTAGGACTTACATTGACAGGAGTCCACTCATCGTCAACGCCCTGAGAGCCATAGTCCAAGAACTGAACCTCGAAGAGGCTCTCGTCATTGTTCTCATACTGTGAGCCCTCACGGAAGTTGTCACCATAGTTGGCCATCAACTTATATTGACCATACTTCTGACCGCCAATGATATCCCTTAACACAGTCAAGGCCTCACTATACTTATGTCGAAGCATCAAAGTACGTGCATAGTAACCTGCAGCCGCACCACAAGTAGCACGTCCCTTTGCCCATTCACCACCAGCTTGGCGGTTAGGGAGCAACTCCATAGCCTCCTTCAAGTCAGTCTCAACCTGATCGAGCACCTCATCAAAGGTGTTGTTGGCACCATAGAGACCATCCAATGAAGAATAGGTAGAATAGTCGGTAATCAATGGCACTTCCTTGTAGTAACCTACCAAGTTATAATATGAGAAGGCACGGAGGAAGAGAGCCTGTCCCTTAATGCGCTTCATGCTCTCGCTGAGCTGAGAGTCTTCGCCTGTTGTACGAGAGAGGATAAAGTTGCATACATTGATGGTATAGTATGATTCACGCCATGGCCACATGGAGATTTCATCGGTTGCAGGATCATCCATATCATCAAATGGAAGATACCATACCTGGGATGTGTTCCACACTTCGTCACCTCGCACAGCATCAAGCGTATAACCTACACGAGCCATAGAGCCCTCCATACGGATGTCGTGATAAGCAGCAATGACACACTCTTCCAAGTCATCGGCATTAAAACCGAAAGTACCAGTGGTCTGCTGGTTAGGATTTGTTAAGTCCAACTTGCCTTCGCACGATGCCATCGTCAACGCACCAAGACCGAGGATCATAGCTAATGATAATTTATTTAGTTTCATATCAAATGTTCTTTTAAATAATAATGATTCTTATAATCCTTGTTCTCCCTATTAGAATGTAAAGTGGAGACCACACATGAATGTGCGTGGAGTTGGGAATGAACAGAAGTTGTAACCTGGAGTGAAGGTACCACCAGCGTAGTCAACGTTATATCCCTTGTAGCCTGTGAAGGTGTAGAGGTTCTGTGCAGAAACATAGAGACGCACACCGCTCACGTAGCCGCCAAACCACTTGTCTGGGAAGTTGTAGCCCAACTCTACGTTAGCTATCTTCCAGTAAGCTGCATTCTGAATCTTGCGAGAACTGAAGAGATCGTTCCATGCCAATGTCGCATTATTGGTATAATAGGTGCGTGGTACGCTAGAGATATAGGTACCGTCATCGGCAAAGCGGTTGGCGTCACCCATAGCAACATCCTTGTTACCAGGACCATAGCAAGAATTTAAACTATTATAGATATCATCTGATACATGGTAGTTGAATACACCGTATGTAGAGATATTCAAGTCGAAGTTCTTATACTCCATGCGAGCGCTCAAACCGAAGTTAACCTTTGGCAGGCCACTTCCCAAAACGGTCTGGTCGTAAGTATCGATTACGCCATCAGGCACACCATCAGGACCAGAAACATCTTTGTATAGACAGTCTCCTACGTTGGCACCCTGCTGTGTTGCATGGTTATCAAGTTGATCCTGTGTACGAGCGATGCCCTCGTATACCCAACCATAGAACTGACCAACCTCCTGACCTACGTATGTAGCGTAAGCACCTGTGATGTAAGACTCTGTACCGAAACCGAGAGAAGTTACCTTGTTCTTCAAGGTACTCAAGTTGGCACTGATATCATACTTGAAGGCGTGATCATGGTTGCGATAAGTAGCAGAGAACTCGAAACCACTGTTCTCCATAGAGGCAGCGTTCATAGTTACACTAGTGTTAGCAACACCAGTCTGAGCTGGTACTGGTACACCATAAAGCAAATCTTCTGACTTATTCTTATACCATTCAGCTGTGAACTCTAAACGATTGTTGAACATAGCCAAGTCGATACCTATGTTGGTAGTCTTCTTCTTCTCCCAAGCGATGTTCTCATTTACGTATGTTGCAATCTTAGAACCTGTCACCTTGTCATTACCAAAGCTATAGGTCATGTTGTTACGGTTCATTGTTGCCATATACTGGTACTCACCGATGTTCTCATTACCGAGTTCACCGTAGCTGGCACGCACCTTGAACATATTGACGATGTCATGACTGATAGGGAAGAACTTTTCCTTATCGAAACGCCAACCTACAGATATAGAAGGGAAAGTTGCCCAACGGATATTCTTGGTCAAACGTGAACTACCATCTCGACGTACTACAGCAGAAAGCAAGTACTTCTCATCATAGTTATAGTTCAAACGTCCTACGTATGATGCCAAGGCATGCTTGTACTCAAATGACTCAGAGTAGGTGTTCTTGGCATTCTGAAGCTGGAGGAAGTAAGGTTCTGTGAAGTTGATACCCCAACCAGTCAGGACATTAGTATTTTCCTCCTCATAGGTCATACCAGCGAGCAGGTTGATGTTGTGCTTGCCAATCTTACCATCGTATGTAATGGTATTCTCAACCAAGGCATCGCTGTAGTTGCGTGAACCCTTGGTAAGGCGCTCGTTCTCCTTGGCGAGGTATACACGGTTGCTCTGAATCCAGGAAGGAATCCAAGTCTTGTCCTTAGCCTCGGTCTTGCTATAAGAGAGGTTCACATTATAATGAAGGCCATGGTTCTTGCTCTTAATGCCTACCATCTTGAAGAGGTCTACATCAGCAGAAGCCGTACCTACGAAGCGGTCTACCAAAGTGTTGCGCTGCAAGAGGTTATTCACCAATAATGGGTTGGATGCAGAGATATCACCGTGGATGCCATCATAGTAAACACCATAGCCATAGGCATCGTAGCGATAACCATTAGCTGCACCTACCTTGTCATCGAGAACCCATGTTGATTTATCATAAGCCTTGATGGTTGGCTGCATCAAGAGTGTACCACGGAGCACGTTGGTTACAGATCCATAAAGTCCCTGAACATACTCGCCGGCATTAGAAAGACCCATATTGTCCTGGTCTGAATGAGAATATACCAAGCTAGTACGGAACTTCACGAATTTGGTGTCCATAGTGTTGTTGACGCGGGCTGTGTAACGCTCGTAGTTAGGACCTGCACCTTCCAAGGTACCCTTCTGGTTGAAGTAATCGAGAGATACATTATAAGTACTGTTGGCACTACCACCGCTGAGGGCTACGTTATGGTTCTGTCGGGTACCAGTCTTGAATACCTCGTCAAACCAGTCTGTATTGGTTGCATCCTGGAAATGATATTTGCCATCCTCACCAAGTTTATAACCACCTGCGAGAGTTGTATTAGAGTTGGCGCAAGCCTGACCGAGATAGTTGCTATACTGGTCGGCATTCATCACATCATATACATCACTAGGAATCTGGTCAACACCAAAGTAACCAGAGTAGTTCACCTTCAGAGGCTGGTCTTTCTTACCATTCTTGGTAGTAATAATAACGACACCATTCGCAGCACGAGAACCATAGATGGCACCCGCAGAAGCATCCTTCAGAATCTGAATGGTCTCGATATCATTAGGAGAGAAGTCACGGATAGTGGTACCCATTGGCACACCATCGATGACATAAAGAGGAGCTGTGCTACCGAAAGAACCGATACCACGAATTCTCACACTAGGATCTGCACCAGGCTGACCGTCAGATGTAATCTGCACACCAGCGACCTTACCTTCAAGCATAGTAGAGATGTTAGAGTTTGACACCTTCTTCATCTCCTCAGCATTTACGATAGATACAGAACCGGTAAGGTCTGCCTTTTTCTGTGTACCATAACCCACTACTACAACCTGATCGAGCACCTGATTGTCGGCAGAGAGTTGGATAGATTCGATAATGGCACGACCGCGCACTGCAATCTCACGCTCCTTGTAGCCAAGATAGCTCACGAAAAGAGTCGCATTAGCCTTTACTCGAATTTCGAAATTACCATCTAAGTCGGTAACTGCACCAGTCTTGGCATCTTTAGTCTTAACTGTTGCACCAATCAGAGGTTCACCCTGATCATCTACAACATGTCCCTTGACCGTGATCACCTGATCTTGTGCAACTGCAGCCATTGCGGACATTGGGGTGACAAAAGAAGCACCACCAACAGCACCTAGGCATAGCATCATAGAGAATAATTGTTTCCTCATTGCTTATCAATTTTTAGGTTTGTATTTTTGTTTATTCTAATTTTCTATAGTTTGTAGTTGCTTTCGTCCGTTTACTCATTTTAGGGTTGCGGATGGAAGTAAGTAGCGCAGGGCAAAACCATACGCATCACAAATTTTCTGTGGCAAAAGTACAATTAATCAGTATATATAGGGTGGACAAATGAAAATTATAGGTGGACAAAACGCATAAACGGCTTGTTTTTAGTAGTTTTACGTACTTATCCACCCTCTGTGTACCCACACATACAAAAATAGGAATCACTTGACCTATATCAAGCGATTCCTATTTTCTGGGATTCTATTCTCAAATTTACTGATTTGATTTTTGCTCTCTATCCGGTTTCTCGTCTGCCATCTTCTCCACTTTTTCATCTTCCCGGGCGTCCCTGAAAGATGTAGGTGAAACTCCATACTGCTTGGTAAAACAGCGGGTGAAATACTTCGGATCATTGAAACCTACCCTATAGGCTATCTCGGTTATGTTGCGATTGGCACCATTATCAACTATCATCTTCTTGGCAATATCCAGACGATAGTTGCGAATGAACTGAGCTGTTGGCAAGCCCGTTTCTGCAGTCAACTTCTTGCTCAGTACGCTTCGGTTCAAGCCCATAGCATCAGAAAGTTCCTGAACTCCAAACTCGGAATTATCATAATTCTTCTCCATCACCTCCATGACACTTTCCATGAACGGATGCGTATTCTCAACGACCTGCTTCTTATCAGCTTCGATACTCTTCTTCTGACTTTCCTGATAACGCTGCTGATTTCGCAGAATCATCTGGATGCGACTCTGGAGCTTCTCCGGTTCATCACTGTCCTTGAGCGCAGCCTCGATAGGACGATACAGCGCCTCTACTTCCCGTTCACGCATCTTGTTGAGACGGCGCACATAAGCATATTGGAGCAGAGCGATGATACCTATTACTAGAATGGTAATAAACCACCAGCTCTTCCAGAAATAAGGAGTCACGGTAACATCAATAGAGATAACCTGTTCCTTATCAGAATTGATAGAAGGTATATATTTCACTTCAAACTTATACTTACCGGCAGGCAAAGTAGAATACCGGACACTATGCTGTCCCGGTTTGAGCTGTACCCATTCATTCTCATACCCCGTCATCCGACAGAGATAAACTCCCTGAGTTCCACTTCCATAGTTGAGTGCTGAGAAATTGATGGTAAAAGACTTATCGCTCTCATGAATACTCAACTTCCTAGCGATAGAGATATCCTCATCCAGATAATCACTGCCGGCAAAAACCGGCTGGTTATCTACCAGAAGTTCGGTAAAACGCAGTTTTCCGGCATAAAGAACAGAAAGATTGAGTCCCTGCACCGCCATCATTCCCTGATCTGTTCCCAGGAAGATTTCTCCCTTGGCATTGCGAATGGCTCCATTGAAATAGAACTGGGAACTGAGCAGACCATCCTCCCGATAGAAACTGCTGAAGGTTTCCGTCTTCGGATTAAAGACAGACAGTCCGTTGTCTGTGGCTATCCATAACATGCCCTGATTATCTTCCACAATGCCCTTGACGGTATTATTCGCCAATCCATTATTGGTAGTAAACGATTTCACGTGGGTCTTACCATCCTTATCATAGTTATAGCAATATAAGCCATAACCATTACTGCCGAGCCAGATTTTACCATTCTTGGCAAGACAGAAGGACAGAATCTTATCTATCACCCCACTCTTCGGGTCATCGAGCTTATACTGATGATACTTAACTGCGAAATCACCCTTTCCATGAGGACGAGACTTCAAGTCTACTTCTACCATACCTTGCACGCAACCCATCAGGAGTTTACCTTGAGGAGTTATCAAGCTACCGATGCAACCACGCACATTCAAGCTACCCTTGAACGGTTCGATGATTTGCTGGCGCTTGAAGTCATAGAAGAAAAGACCGTCATTGGTTCCCAGCCACATACCATCATTCACGGAATCGTAAACCGAGACACCAGCAAACAGAAGCAGACGCTGATACTTGCTATCCACCACAAAAGGAGTAATCTTGCCAGGCTGCTTCAGATTCATCACCGCAAAACCTGCACCCCAGGTTCCTATCCACAGATTGCCACGATTATCGGCAGCAAGCGTAGAAACACTGTTATGAGGCAAACCGGAATTGGCGGTCGTATAATGCGTAAAGGTCTTGGAATGAGGAGCCAAGGCATTGAGACCTCCCTCCACGGTACCAACCCATAGCGTACCATCGGCAGCTGCATACATGGCATTGACCGCATTAGGAGAAATACTAGATGCATCAGCCGGGTCATGGCGATAGAATTCCAACTGCAACTGGCGTGGAGCCAACTTGGTTACACCACCGGTTTCAGTACCCACCCATATCTGTCCGTCATTAGAGAACAGACTGTTCACAAAGTTACTGCTCAATGGATTCACTGCACTGTTACAATTCCAATGCTCAATATTCCCTGTCTTATCATCTATGATATCTACACCACAGAGAGTACCCACCAGAAGCTTATCATCTGGAGAAACGGCGAGACTCGTCACTACTTCATGCTGGAGGGAATGATCGGTTGCCGAACAGTGGAATTCCTGCTTGGCACTATTAAACAAGCCGCGGTTGGTAGCCAACCAGATTTTTCCATGATAAGAAATGACGGCTCCCGCATATCGGTAATCAAGCGGTAAGAACATAGAACTGATGTTCTTTGCCACCAATCTGTTGTTTTGAACAGAGAATTCACTCACCACTCCATTATTGCACATCACCACCGTGCCATTGCGATACACATCGCAAAGACCGAAGTCAGGAGCATTGAATGGATAATCGATAGATAAGACACTACTTACCTCTCCCTTTTCATTGAAAGCGAAACGGGTAAGGATATTGATGGATACCATCCATATATTGCCCTTTGCATCACAATACATTCGGGTGCAAAGGTTCTTGAGTGCCTTGTTGAGCTGAGCTTCTATTTTTTCATTCTCACAAGGTGGAATGATAGGCTGCATCGTTTTGAGGTCGAGCACCTGCGGACCTTCCTCGAAGGCTATCCAAAGGCGCTTGAAATGATCTTCATAGACATTGCGGCAGCTATTGCTTCGCAGACTGATACCGGATGAACCCAGATTGAAGTTCATATAATTGAATCCGTCATAACGTACCAGTCCACCACCATGTGTACTGATCCAGACGAAGCCGTATGAATCCTGGAAAATATCATCCGCAAAATTATTAGGCATTCCTGCTGCCATGTTGAGGTAGCTTACATTAAAGCGACTAGGTAAGCCGCCTTGCGCAAAACTGCTCAAGGTTATGAATAAAACACTTATTATGGAAAGAATGTATCTAATCATCATTTATTGCTCTTGTTGCTGATGCTTATCCTCCCATTTTGAATAGATTAAAGAACCAGCAATAATTAAAGCCAAAAAGACATACATTGCCAATAATCCATTACTCATTTTACTTCCCTTTCTTATTATCTTCAATTTTGGAAAATACTATCATTCCTAAGCCTAAAAGCATAAGAGCGACATACATACTTAACAATCCTGCATCCATACTTATTTCTCCTTTTCCTTATCTTTTTTATCGTTATTATTATCTTTATGCAAGAAATAGACACCTATGGCAAACAGTATCACCATGATGACAATTGCCCCTAATGCAGCAAAGATTGAATCAACCTTTACAAACATTGTGGTCAAAACGTATGCTGTTACTATATACTTCGCAACATCCAAGAACCATTTGCCTATTTCCTTATACATATTTATTAAGTTTTTATACTTCTGCATGCAAAAGTACGAAGAAAAAATGAAACCAAAGAATTTTTATCAAGAAAAAAACGTTCCTAGAAGTGTAAAAACACAATTCCAGGAACGTTCATATAGGAATATACTTGCGTTTTAGAATTCAAGTATCATAGTCTGGCGAGGACGAAGCTTCACGTTCTTGTTGATCAGAACGGTACGGCCATTCGTTACATCCGTAGCCTTCTCTGCATTACCGATAATCTCAGCATAGCGGGAAACATTCAGTTCATTGGCTTCCTTCTTGCCATTGATAATGGTCATCACGCTCTTTCCCTTATACTGGCGGGCAATGACATACACACCCTTCTGTGGACAGAACTGGATCTGCTTACCTTTGGTAATAACCTCGTTGCCCTGGCGCCAATGCAATAATCGGCTGAGCCAGTCGAACATCTGATTTTCAGCCTGAGTTCTTCCTTCGGCAGTAAAGGCATTGTGCTTGTCACCTGCCCAACCTCCAGGGAAGTCCTTGCGGACATTGCCATCGGTTACGCTCTTGGTACCATTCATCAGCACCTCGGTTCCGTAATAGAGCTGTGGGGTGCGGTTGACGGTGAGGAGAAGTGCCAGCGCCTGCTTCAATGCCAGGGTATCCTTGCCTTCACCCAGGAAGCGGTCGGTATCGTGATTTTCAACGAATGCCATCACGCTCTTTGGATTCGGATAGAGATAGTCGTAGCAGAACACGTTGTAGATGCGGTTCATGCCGTTCCACCAGTCATCAGTCTCCTCGTTCTTCGCACTATTGATGCGGTCGAAGAAGGCGAAATCCATCACGGTAGGCAGATAACTGTTCTTCTCTGAGAGTTTGCTGTCTTTCTGCCATGCGGCAGTATAGGCAGGCTCGGTTACCCAAGTCTCGCCCACAGTATTGAAGTGAGGATATTCCTCGCCCAGCACTTTCATCCAGTGTGCCATCGCATCACGGTCGGCGTATGGATAGGTATCCATGCGGATGCCATCGATGCCAACGGTCTCTATCCACCACTCACTGTTCTGAATCAGATACTTGATGACGTGCGGATTGCGCTGGTTCAAATCTGGCATAGATGGAACAAACCAGCCATCTACGGTTTCCGTGAGATCTACCTTGCTGGCGTATGGATCGAGCACAGGAGTCAACTTATAACTGGTCTGGAGATACTTGTCATTCACCTTAGCAGCACCATCCACGGTACCTATCTTCTTCTGATGTTCCGGTGTCTGAATTTCCGGAGCAAGCCATTCTGGAGCATTGAACCAATCCTTTGATGGCATATCGGCTACCCAAGGATGATCGAAACCGCAGTGGTTGAAAATCATATCCATCACCACCTTCAATCCCTTCTTGTGAGCCTCAGCAGTAAGCTGCTTGTACTCCTCGTTGGTTCCGAAGCGTGGATCTACACGATAGTAATTGGTGGTAGCGTAACCATGATAGGTACTGTTCTTGCCATCATTAGGACTGTCATTCTCCAAGACCGGAGTAAACCACAGGGCGGTTACGCCCAACTGGTTGAAATAATCCAGATGCTGGCGGATTCCCTCCAGGTCACCACCATGACGAAGACTAGGTGCCGTGCGGTCGCAGGTCTTGTCACGCATGTTCTTGAATGCATCGTTCTTCAGATTGCCATTGGCAAAGCGGTCGGGCATCAGCATGTAGAGCACATCCTCGTTAGAGAAACCGATGCGCTTGTCCCCCGCCATCTCGCGGTTTTTCAACACATACTTCACCTTCTTCGACTGCTTGCCCTGCTTGAAGTTGAGTGTCATCTCTCCAGCCTTGGCACCATCGAGATTGAGATACACCAGCAGGTAGTTAGGAGAATCGAGGCGGGCGATGCTATCCACCTTCACACCCGGATAATCTACCGTAACATCAGCATTCTTGATATCCTTGCCATACACCATCAGCTGGAGCGAAGCATCCTTCATGCCCACATACCAGTCAGTTGGTTCTATGCGGCTTACGTTGACCGCTGCGTTCATACTTATTGCGCTACCCATAAGCAATAATGAAGCTATTATCTTTTTCATAATTTACACCTTATTATATATATAGACTATTTCTGATAAAGAATCAAGGCAGACTGAGGGGCAACCTCTACTTCCTTGCCGGAGATAAAGCCCAGACCTTCCTCGTTGATGACTCCGTTGCAGCAAGCCACGGTATAGTTGCCTTCAGGAATCTGCATCTTCTTAGTCTGCTTGTTGAAATTATAGATGACTACGATATGCTTCCAGGCATCAATACCTTCCAGGTTCTTGAGCTGGAAACCTACGAGACAGCTCTGTTCCTTGCCGTTGGCATCCTGATTAGACAAAAACTCCAGATGCTCACGTACCTTATCGCCTGTAGAAAGACGGAAGGCTGGATGGTTCTTGCGGAGCTGGATCAGATTCTTATAGAAGGTGAATGCCTGTGGATACTTCTGCAGATTGGTCCAGGTAAACTGGTTGATGCTGTCTGGAGAGTTGAAGCTGTTGTGAACCCCCTTCTTGTCGCGGAGCATCTCCTCACCGGCAAGAATGAAAGGTACACCCTGGGAAGTGAAGACGCAGGTCTGTGCAAGCTGGTCGATGCGAAGCAACTCGGCAATACGCATCTCCTCCGGGATATTCTTATCTGTCAGGGATGGGATACTTGCCTTCAATCTATCTACCAGACACATATCGTCGTGGCAGCTTACATAACTGATCTGCTCGGTTGGGTTGTTGGTCCAAGGCTTCTTGTCATAGTTCACCTTGTTCATATCCACCTGCGGATGAGCGATGCCACCCACGATACCGAACTTCAGGCTCTCCTCCTGTCCAGGAAGACCAGCCAGAAGCGCACCCTTATGGTCATCAGAGAAAGGACCACGGAGGGCATCACGCATATCATCGCTGAAGGCACCGATACCATTGAGCTGGTGGGTATTCGCCTTCATGGCAAGTTTCTCGGTAGGATAAGCACAGCTGCCTGCGCTCCATCCCTCACCATAGATATAGATGCTAGGATCAATACGGTTCACCAACTCACGGATAGCCTGCATGGTCTCGATATCATGCACACCCATCAGGTCAAAACGGAAACCGTCGATATGATATTCATCTATCCAATACTTCACGCTCTCCAGCATAAACTGGCGCATCAAAACCTTTTCTGAAGCAGTCTCGTTTCCACAGCCGGAGCCGTCAGAGTACTTGCCATCCTTGGTCT
>ENA-OPWL01000709-OPWL01000709.1-human-gut-metagenome-genome-assembly--contig:-NODE-709-length-16076-cov-6.993758_pt1 | contig 16076 bp, 23 predicted proteins | sample MGYA00241508_ERZ502008 | MGnify/ENA primary metagenome ERZ502008 (study PRJEB25962, sample SAMEA2043046) | human gut metagenome | biome: human gut; feature: human-associated habitat; material: faeces... | reverse complement strand
TACAGATTTATGAACTAAAGATAGCAAGCTAAGGAACTTGCGAAACTTGAATAATAAATCATAGCACACCAGTACGTTTAAACTGCTGGAAAAGTAGCCATGCGGTATAGGTGGCTTTCAAACGTAGCACATTCAAGATTATAAATATGAAAGGTATAGTATTAGCAGGTGGTAGTGGTACGCGTCTGTATCCCATTACCAAAGGTATCAGCAAGCAACTGATGCCCATTTACGACAAACCAATGGTGTATTACCCTATCAGTGTGTTGATGCTTGCTGGCATTCGGGACATATTGATAATTTCGACACCCTATGATTTGCCCAGTTTTAAACGCCTCCTTGGTGATGGCTCTGATTATGGCGTACATTTTTCATACGCTGAGCAACCATCGCCTGATGGTCTTGCGCAGGCCTTCACTATTGGCAAGGATTTCATAGGTGACGATAGCGTTTGCCTTGTGCTTGGAGACAACATTTTCCACGGTGCAGGATTTACGGGTAAGTTGCAAGAAGCCGTTCGGGCTGCCGAGGAAGACAAAAAAGCAACCGTGTTCGGTTATTGGGTCAATGATCCAGAGCGTTATGGCGTTGCTGAGTTTGACAGCAAAGGCAATTGCCTGTCCATAGAAGAAAAGCCAGCGGAGCCCAAAAGCAACTATGCCGTGGTTGGTTTGTATTTCTATCCCAACAAGGTAGTGGATGTGGCAGGGAAAATAGAACCGTCCGCACGTGGAGAGTACGAAATAACGACAGTAAACCAATGGTTCTTGCGTGACAATGAATTGAAGGTCCAGACATTGGGTCGTGGATTTGCATGGCTTGATACCGGCACACATGATTCCTTGTCCGAGGCATCTACTTATATTGAAGTACTAGAAAAGCGTCAAGGTTTAAAGGTAGCTTGCCTTGAAGCCATTGCCTATCGCCAGGGATGGATAGACGAGGAGCGCATGCGAGAATTGGCTGTCCCAATGCTGAAAAACCAATACGGTCAGTACTTGTTGAAAGTAATTGAAGAGAAGAAAATGGAGATAGACTCCGATACTTTTAGAACGAACCAGTAAGAAAATGAATATGATAAAGAGAACTATTGTCGTAACGGGTGGTGCGGGCTTTATAGGCTCTCATGTGGTAAGGTTGTTGGTCAACAAATACCCCGAATATAAAATCATCAATCTGGACAAACTCACCTACGCAGGCAATCTTGCCAACCTCAAAGATGTTGAGGACAGGCCAAACTACCAGTTTGTCAAAATGGACATTTGCGACTTTGAGACATTCTATCAATTAATGCAGGACGAGCATATCGATGGTATTATCCATTTGGCAGCTGAAAGCCATGTTGATCGCAGTATCAAAGATCCATTTACCTTTGCCCGTACCAACGTGATGGGTACATTGTCCCTTCTTCAGGCCGCTAAACTCTATTGGGAGTCGTTGCCAGAGAAGTATGATGGCAAGCGATTCTATCATATCTCAACGGACGAAGTGTATGGCGCACTGCAGATGACGCATCCTAAAGGCATCGAACCGCCGTTCACAACCAAGGCAAGTTCTGGGGAGCATCACCTAGCATACGGTGAGGACTTCTTCTATGAGACCACCAAGTACAATCCCCATTCTCCGTACTCAGCCTCCAAGGCCAGCTCGGATCATTTTGTCCGTGCTTTCCATGATACATACGGAATGCCAACCATTGTGACCAATTGTTCAAACAACTATGGTCCTTATCAGTTCCCAGAGAAGTTGATACCCCTTTTCATCAATAATATTCGCCATCGCAAGCCTCTTCCTGTCTATGGCAAGGGAGAGAACGTGCGAGACTGGCTCTATGTAGAAGACCACGCCCGTGCTATTGACTTGATATTCCACGAAGGAAAGGTGGCTGAGACATACAACATCGGTGGTTTCAATGAGTGGAAAAACATCGATATAATCAAGACGGTCATCAAGACGGTTGACCGCTTGCTTGGTCGAAAGGAAGGAGAAGACCTCAATCTTATCACCTATGTAAAGGATCGCCTTGGACACGATGCGCGCTACGCTATCGACTCCACCAAACTACAGAAAGAACTCGGTTGGGAGCCATCCCTGCAGTTTGAGGAGGGGATAGAGAAGACCGTGAAGTGGTATCTGAACAACCAAGACTGGATGGATCGTATCACTTCCGGAGAATATGAACAATATTATGAGGAAATGTACGCCCAACGTTAGGTAGAGGGTGTATGGTATCTTTTGTAGTAAATTAGTTTTTGTATGAAAGGTATTGTACTTTCGGGAGATTCTGGGTCTCGGCTTTATCCTCTCACGCTCGGTATTCCCAAACAACTCTTGCCAATTTATAATAGACCAATGGTTTATTATCCCATAGAAACATTGGTAAAGGCAGGAGTGACTGATATTCTTCTTGTTACTACACGCGAACATCAGTCTGCGTTTGTAAAATATCTTGGAGATGGTCAGGAACTTGGTTGTAGAATTAGTTATGCTATTCAAGATGAGCCTAAGGGAATAGCAGAGGCTTTGATGATTGGGAAGCCATTTATAGGCAAAGATGCTGTATGTTTGATAACTGGCGATACTTTGTTTCTTGGGAATATATCCTCTTGTCTAGCAAAAGCAATTAGAGCCGTGAAGAAAAGTGGAAATGCAACAATCTTTGTGTCAAGAGAAATGGATCCTGGTCAATATGGAAAACTGATGACAGGTCATACTATTGTGGGAGATTCAGAGGAGCGCTATTTCAAATCAATAACAGGACTTTATGTGTTCCCTAAAGGGGTTGCACAAAAGATTAGAAATGTCCAACCCTCAGAAAGAGGATTACTGGAAATTACATCTGTAAGCTTATTGTATCAAGCTGAGGAAAAACTGCAAATTCAGGAACTTCCCTCGGATTGCCAATGGCTTGACACTAATTCTTTCGATAACCTCCTCAAATGCAATGTAATCATGCAGAAGCAATCAAAACAATTATGAATATGAAAGTAAATGACGTTAGACTAATAGAACTTCCTAAATTTCAGGATCCTCGCGGTAATCTATCCTTCGTTGAGCAAGAAAAACATATTCCGTTCAAGATTCAGCGAACTTATTGGATCTATGATGTCCCAGGAGGAGAAAGTCGCGGAAGTCATGCCTATAAGGAAACTAATGAATTCATTATAGCCATTGCAGGATCTTTTTATGTTACTGTAGATGATGGTCAATGCCAAAAGACTTTTACGCTCAATCGTTCTTATTATGGGCTATATATACCTAAGGGGCTATGGAGAAAACTGGATAATTTTTCAACGGCTTCACTAGCCTTAGAGTTTGCTGATACTAGATATGATCGAAGCGACTATATTGAGGATTATATTAAATACAAAAATATGAAGAAAAATGGAGAAATATAATGTATTTGATTGCTCCATCATAGAGTTGGATAAGCATCATTCAGATCGGAAGGGGAACCTATCTGTTGTACAAAACGGAGAAACCCTTCCTTTCAACGTGAAGCGTGTGTACTACCTCTATGATGTTCCCGGAGGCGAAAAGAGAGGATCTCATGCCCATCGTGATCTTAGCCAGTTGATTGTCGCAGCGTCAGGATCGTTTACAGTGACGCTTGATGATGGTAAGTGCAAGAGGACATTCTTTCTCAATCGTCCTTATCAAGGGCTTTACGTTAAGCCAGGCATGTGGCGCGATCTTGGTGATTTCTCGTCAGGCTCAGTCTGTATGGTACTAGCTTCTGATGTATATCTTGAGAATGATTATATCCGCGATTATGAAGAATTTCTTAAATACCGTAAGCAATTATGATACACCCACTTGCTGATTGTAAAAATAAAAGGATTCCGGAATCAACTAATATATGGCAGTTTTGTGTGGTTTTACCAGAAGCTCAAATAGGGGAGAACTGTAATATTTGCTCTCATTGTTTGATAGAAAACGATGTTAAGATAGGTAATAACTGTACTGTGAAATGTGGTGTTCAGATTTGGGATGGTGTCGAATTAGAGGACAATGTTATGATAGGAGCTAATACCACCTTCACAAATGATCTTTATCCTATATCGAAAAATGTGAACTGGCAACTGTTGAGAACGAAAGTTTGCAAAGGAGCCTCTATAGGAGCTGGATCTACTATATTGCCTGGTATTACAATTGGACAAGGTGCTATGGTTGGAGCTGGAAGTGTTGTCACCAAAGATGTGCCTGAATTTGTGATAGTGAAAGGAAATCCTGCTCGAATACATAAAAAAATTAAAGATGTTGACATGGTGAAAAAGAAGCGGGGGGATAATTTGCCTTAATGCAGTTTTTAGCTTAGAAAGTAAGCTGTTGCTAAAACCTTTAATAGCTTAAGTGATGAAAAAAGTTCTAGTAACAGCTTTGAGTACTATGAATAGTACCACAATTGTAAGTGAATTAAGAAAATCGCATGAAAGCTTGTACATTATTGGGGCTGATATTAACCCAAGGCAAAGCATAGCAAATTCACCCCTATCAAAATTGGTTCACATTGTGCAAAAAAGATACAAAACAGTTGAATTATATTAAAAGTAAAGTTTATGGTAATGAATAATATTCCTTTTTTGTCCCTTCGGGACGTAACAGCTCTCCATGGTGCTGAGATAAACGAGGCTGTAACTCGTGTGGTAAATAGTGGTTGGTATCTTCAGGGCAAGGAGAACGAACAGTTTGAAAAGCATTATTCGGAGTTCATTGGTAGTAAGTATACCATTGGATGTGGTAATGGTTTGGATGCTCTTGTTTGGATCTTTCGTGCCTATATTGAAATGGGAGTAATGAAGGCTGGAGACGAAGTGATAGTGCCTGCTAACACTTATATTGCCACTATCCTTGCAATTACTGAGAACGATCTTGTACCTGTTTTGGTAGAACCTAAGCCCGATACGCTTGAAATAGATGATGAGCTAATAGAAGAGGCTATTACATCTAAGACGAAAGCCATTGCTATTGTGCATTTATATGGGCGGATGGCATACACCGATAAAATTGGAGAATTGTGTAAGAAATATAACCTCAAGCTTGTGGAAGATTGTGCTCAGAGTCATGGATGTAAGTACACCGACGGTCGTGTAACAGGCAGTATCGGTGATGCAGCAGGACACTCTTTTTATCCTGGTAAAAACCTCGGTGCTCTTGGTGATGGAGGTGCTGTTACAACGAATGATCCAGAATTGGCTGCTGCGGTACGTGCACTTGCAAACTATGGTAGCCAGCGTAAGTACGTCTTTAAATATGCAGGACGTAATAGCCGACTTGACGAGATTCAGGCTGCTGTACTTGATGTTAAACTAAAGTATCTTGTTGAGGATAATGCTAAGCGCAAGTTGGTGGCACGTTACTATTATGAGAATATCAGCAATCCTCTCATTTCACTTCCAGACCTTCTTCCAGATGAGCAGAATGCATACCATCTCTTCCCGATAATAATTAGTGGTAAGGAGAATCGTGACCGTCTGCACGACTATCTGGAGGAGAATGGGGTTGGAACTGTATGTCATTATCCCATTCCGCCTCATAAACAGGAGTGTTATGCTAAGGAGGTTTGGAATACCCCACAACTTTCATTACCTATTACAGAGCGTTTGGCAAATGAAGAATTAAGTTTGCCTATCGGTCCTGCAATAACTATTGAGGAAGTGGTAAAAATAACACATATAATTAACTTGTTCAAATAAAGAATTGATGGCTGAAGAAATTCAGAATAAAGAAAATAAAGCGTCTTATAGAGGGATTTTTAAGGCGACTTCTTTGTTCGGAGGAGTACAGGTATACCAGATTTTGATAGAAATAATCAAGTCTAAGTTCATTGCTGTACTCCTTGGACCAGCTGGTGTAGGTATTCAGGGGCTATATACATCAGGCACTCAGATGATCCAGCAACTAAGTTCTTTTGGATTGTCATCAAGTGCTGTGCGCAATGTTGCAGAAGCATACGGCACAGGGGATAATGTAACAATTAGCAAGACAATAACGGCTCTTAGAAAACTTGTTTGGATTACTGGATTTTTAGGTATGATTGCGGTTATTGTATTCTCACCGGTTCTAAGCAAAAGTTCATTTGGTGATGATTTACACATTTGGGCATTTGTCGCTTTGTCTATAACACTTCTATTTACCCAAATAAATGCTGGTCAAAAAGTAATTCTTCAAGGAACTCGTAAATATAAGCATCTTGCCAAGTGTACTGCTTATGGCATGACTATTGGACTCTTTGTTTCGGTGCCTCTTTATTATTTGTGGGGTATTGAAGCTATTGTACCAAACATCATAATTGGTTCAATCACTTCATTGATACTCAGCTGGTATTTCTCCCGAAAGATAGAAATAGATCCGATTAAGCAAACAACACGCGAGACTTTCCTGTTGGGACGTTCCATGCTTACGATGGGACTAACTATGAGTCTGACTCAATTCCTAACAATAGCATCAGCTTACGCACTTAGAAGTTGTATCCGTATGTGGGGGGGAGTTGAGGAGGTTGGGCTTTATACAGCAGGCTTCATGCTGATGAGTCAATATACAGGACTTGTTTTTCAAGCAATGGGAACTGACTTTTATCCTCGTTTAGCAGCTGTAAATAAAGATAATGTTAAATGTCGCGAAATAATGAACCAACAAGGAGAGGTTGGATTTCTACTTCTTGGTCCTCTTATGGTTCTATGTGTTGTGTTCATACCAATTGTAGTTCGCATTCTGTTTTCTGATGCTTTCCTTGCTGTTAATGATTATATTATATGGTGTGCTGTTGGTGTTATATTACAGATGGCATCATGGGCTATTTCATACGTTTTTATAGCCAAGGCTGAGTCTAAACTTTTTGCAATCAATGAACTCTCTGTAGGTATCTATGGCTTGGTGTTGAACCTTGTTGGGTATTACTATGGCGGACTTACAGGCATGGGTATATCTTTTGCAGTAAAGTACTTGATTTATTTCATTCAAGTATATTGTATAGCAAAAAAGCTCTATGGCTTTTCCTTAACAAACTCATTTGTTCAGCTTTTTCTTACTCAGTTATTTACTGTTCTTATAGGAGTAGCAATTGTGTTGTTATTACCAACCTTGCAGCGATTTGTGTTTGGTACTATACTGGCTATATTTGCTGTTGGTTACACATTATACGAACTTAACAAGAGAACAGAAGTATTAAGTTTTATAAAAAATAAGCTTCGTAAAAATGGAAAATAATATATTAGTTACTGTCAGAGTAGTTTCATACAATGCTGCTAAGACGATACTTGAGACTCTCGAAAGCATTAAGGCACAAACATATCAGAACATAGAACTTATTGTATCTGATGATTGTTCCAAAGATGAAACCGTCCAAATTGCTCGCAGATGGATAGATAAGAACAAAGAGCGCTTTGTCCGTACAGTGCTCCTTACTGTTCCCAAAAATACAGGTGTCTGTGCTAATATGAACCGTTCTTTAAAAGCAAGTAGAGGAGTGTGGATTAAGGGAATAGCGGCTGATGACATCCTCCTTCCTAACTGCATTGAAGATGTAATGGTATTTGTAAAACAAAATCCGGAGGCACAATTCGTTACAACATTGCAACGTGTATATAACGAGACTTTTGAAGAGAAAAACTATGAGAATACTACAGGATATATCAGTGAAAAGCTCGTCCAAAAAGATGCAAAAGCACAATTAATGGAAGTTGCTTTCTCTCATAATATATGTGCTCCAGCCACAATGTGTTCTCGTGCTCTTTTAGAGAATATCGGAGGTTATGACGATCGTTATGGCTACGAAGACCATCCTTTATACATTTCAATGTTAGAACATGGATATAAAATATTTTTTTTACCAAAGGAAACTGTAGGATATCGTATACATAACTCAACGATGCATGTTGGAGGAAAATTATTTAATTCCAAATTCTTAGAGTTATCTAAACGGTTTCGTAAAGAGCGTTGCTCGTTTCGACAATCCGGGCAATGCGAAGGCCTTAACAAGTGGAACGAGTAACAGAACTGGCTCCACGTTTTTATATATGTATATGGCAAACTTAATAAAATAACAGACCAATCAGGGAGTCGTTGGTTTATTTGTACAACAACAACGATGAAAAAATTTTGTTTATTGATTGCTCTGTTGATGTCAATACAATTAGCATCAGCACAACGAAAGACAGTCATCGTAGAAACACCTACAAACCAAGTCCAAGATGATGGAATGGTATTGAAGCGTAAAGTAGCAATTGGGCGTTTTTCAAATGAGACCCAATATGCTAAAGGCATTTTCTACGACAAGGAAAACGATCCTATGGGAAAACAAGCTTTGGACATTCTTTCTACAAAGCTAGCTTCTTCGGGAAAATTTATTCTTTTAGAACGTAGTGACCTTTCGACACTCTTAGAAGAATGCCAGAAGAATGGTGGAGGTTCTGCTACTATTGGTGCTGATTACATGATTATTGGCTCCATAACAGAATTTGGAAGAAAAAACACAGGTAAGAATGGAGTTTTCTCTTCACAAAAGACCCAAACAGTTGAAGCTGCTGTTGCTATTCGTTTAGTTGATGTTTCTTCAGGACTAATCATTTATTCGGATGAAGCTAAAGGAAGTGCAGAACTTACAACGAAAACAACAATGGGTGTTGGAGGTTCAGCAAGCTTTGATGCTACGCTGAGCGATAAGGCTATTTCAGAGGCTATCGGTCAACTTGTCGAAAACATTATCAATAAATGTACAAATAGTCCTTGGAAAACATACATCATTTCAAGTGATGCAGATGGTACGCTTATAGCTGGAGGAGCAAGCCAAGGTATTAAAGAAGGTATGAAATTTGCCATCAAAACAAAAGGTAAAAAGGTTAAGAATCCACAGACGGGAATAATGATAAACCTCCCAGGCAAACAGATTGGTACAGCTACCATACTTTCTACTGGCGGTGATACTCCCGAAACAGAATATTCGTTTGTTAGTGTGGATACCTCAGAGCCCATTAATGAATCTACAATGAATAATTATATAATTGAGCAAATGAAATGAAAAAATTAATAACTCTATTATTCGTCATTCCTCTCTTACTGATTGGATGTCGCGCCCATCTTCCCGTTGCGCAAGAAAGTGGAAAAGAAGACATTGCCTACCTTTTATTTGTCAGTTCGAATGAATATGCAGGTAAAAGTGTTGCAGTGAAAATTGATAATAACGTTCCATTTATCGCAAAAGTCGTTAAGACTTCGAAAGCAAACAGACGTGGTTCTCAATACGGCATTGCTGTAGGAACAAGAAACTTAACAGTATCTTATAATGGTAAAAACATCTATCAAAAAAAGATATTCGTATCAACCCAAGAAGTTAAACAAATAATATTACCATAATGAAAAAGATAATTCTATTAGGAGCTATAATTGGACTTTTTGCCTCATGCAGCTCAACCAAATCCTTATACTCATGGTACAACTATGAGGATGCTACATACCAGTATAACAAAAAACGTACAGATGAGTTAAAGGTGAAGATGATGGATCAATATCTTAAACTCATCCAAAAACAAAAAGGCTCGCGTAAAACAGTCCCCCCAGGACTTTATGCAGAATATGGGTACGCTCTTTACATGGGCGGAAAGAAAGAAGAAGGTTTGAATTATCTTAAGCAAGAGATGAAGCTTTATCCCGAATCTGAGACTTATATTTCACGAATCATTAAACAGCTAGAAAAATGAAACAGATATTAATGCTTGTGCTAACGGCAATTGTTGTTGTCTCATGTTCTTCGACAAAAACAATGGGTGAACAATATCCGGCTATGTATGAAGAAAAGCCTGTAACAATCGCCATTATGCCTCCTATAAACCAGACTACGCATGCAGAGGCAAAAGACTATTTTTACACAACCATGTACCTTCCTCTATGTGAGAAAGGATACTATGTTTTTTCTCCGTATTTAACGATGGAGATGTTCCAACAAGAAAGTGCATATGATGCAGAAAACTTTTTGGAAGCCGACCTTTCTATATTCCGCAAAGTACTTGGCGCTGATGCAGCAATGTTTACAATTATCAAAGATTGGAAACGTAACAACATTGGTGGAATACTAACGGTTGATGTTGAATACATACTTCGCTCTACTAAGACAGGGCAAACACTTTACACACGCGAAGGCAACATCAAGGTTGACACAAGCGTAAATGGTGGTAGCGGTGGTTTAGGAGCTATAGTCGGTCTCATAGCAACTGCTGTTAATACAGCTGCCACAGACAAAGTTATTGCTGGAAGAAAATGTAATGCATACGTATTAACAGATTTACCTGCTGGCAAGTACTCCGAATTTTACGAAAAAGATTCAAAGAACCCTGCTGGCAAAAAGTTTATTAAAGCAACTGTAAAATAATTACTGACCAACAGCAAATTTGTATCACAAAAACCTCGGTGGAGACTCCTGCCCACCGAGGTTGCTTATATAAGACATTACTTTAGCTTAATATGTAAGAACCTACTGTAATTCAAGACCTCTGCTTGCTGTTTATCAGATCAGTCCTCCTAATGACTTAAGTAGGTCGTGGGTATTAGGCTTCTATTTACATTAGTGTCCCGATAAAATCGGGACACTAATGTAGTTTTGGTCTTTAACTATAATATTTTCTTATTTTGTTATTTTTTCACCAATCAACTTTTTATTAATATATGAAACTTTTTTTCTCTATTTTCCAAGAGACTTGAACATCTTGGTGATGCACTTTTTCTTTTGCTCCATGTTTTGGTGAACATAGAGATTAAGGGTTGTTGGGATGTTGGCATGACCGAGCAATACACTTACTGTCTTGTAGTCGCAGTTGCTTTCAATGCAGCGTGTCGCAAAACTGTGGCGTAGTCCGTGGTATTTCAGCCGAGGAATGTCAAGACACTTCATCAACCGATGATAGTAGTTGCTATAGGTGCGTGGCTCTGTTGGCTTTTCTTCATTGGTCAGCACATAGAAGTCTGTGTTTACCACCTTTTCCAGTGGTTTCACCATCGCCAGCAGTTCCTTGTTCATTGGTATCTCACGGCATGAGTTTTTGGTCTTGGGTGTGTTGATGACCAACTCAGTGTGCTTGCGTTTACCCTCCACAATGTAGATGCGTTCAATGGTGCGGTTCACGGTAATAGTACCATTATCGGTATTGATGTCCGACCATTTCAAACCGCAAATCTCTCCAATACGCAAGCTAGTGGTCAGACTGATGTAGATGCCGAGGTTGCGAAACGTGAAGTTCTGCTTGATGAAATCGAGAATCTTCTTGTGGTGTGCCACCGTCAGCACCTTATTTCCTTGTTGGTCTCTGTCGTGTGGTATTTGATGTCCCACTCGCAATAGTTCATCCATTCGTTCTTTACCCCGAATTCCATAACCATTTTCAAGACAATCAGAAGGTCATTCACCGTTTTAATGCAGACCTAATGATGATCCCCAAACTACAGGTTTATATCATGATGGTAATTAGTGAACCCTAACTAAACAGAATATAACTTCTAAGATATCTAGGTCTTGGGCAAAGAATCCTGGAATCCTAGAAGAGCCTAAAGAATAGGTAGTTTGGTATTTTCTAAAGTACAAGAAAAAATGTAAGATTAGTATTTTAGATAACCTTGTTCTATCGCTCCTTCAAAAAATTTGTTAAAATATTCATCAGGATTTTCTTTGACAACAAAACTATTTTCATAAAAAGAAAATGATCCATATTCTATATATACTTTTGCTTTTAAAGTTTTAGAATTATACATAATATGCAATCGTATATGAGATAATTCAGAATCAATTATTATTTCCTTATCCTCAAAGCAGAAAGATCTGAATAATTTTGCAGGATGAGATTTGTTAGAGTTAACTCGCCAATATTTGAATTTATGTTTAGGGAGAAATTCTAATCTTAGAATCGGCCTCGCATTGAACTCCCTATCTTTAAAATTGTATTTGAGAGTTATAGTATCACTTTGTGAATTAGTTAACTGAATTTCCATGTACTTGGTATCAGAGTTTTGTTTAAAACTCATACCATCTTCAGTGGTTTTGTTTATATTAATATTCGAATAAGTCTTAGAATATAAAGCACCCGAAAATGTAAATAATGTGAGGATAAATAAAAGGAGCTGTTTCATATGTTTGAAATATTAATTTTGAGAAACCATAATTCCGTAACACTATTGTAAATTAAACTTTTTAAGCACTTGAGCAACAAAAAGTTCTTAGACAAGCTAAGTGGCAGAGCCGGTTACTTGGACTATCCAAGCGGCAAAGCCGAGCGCCTATGATTTTGTAATGTCGAAGAATTCACTTATCTTAGTGTTGCAAAAATAAACAAGAGAATCCGACGATAGAAGACCCCAATACACCAAGTGTATTTGGGTCTTCTATCCAACAATCATTCTCCTTAGCCCAGTCTTTTAGCCTTGCAATTTGGACTCCCTTACAAGCCGTTGTTTCCGCAAGCGCTTGAATTGAGCTAAGCACTGCTCCAGCGAAAGCGGATGCTCTCGCCAATAAGCCATGGAAGCCATCTTCTGAGCATTGACCTTCTTGTGATATTCGTTCAGCTGTATCTCCATTCATTATTAATATTATATGGTTCGATATTTCGTTTGCAAAGTTACGCTTTTTTGTGATATATTGTGCAACTCATGCTAAAATATGTACAAGTATCCATATTTGCACATATTTCACACCGCCAGCATATACAGCAGCACCCTTGCCGAATGTACCTTTCTTAGTTTGCCTTCTTGTTCGAAGAGGGCAAGTTCCTTGCGTGCCGTATAATCGGTGCAGGATGTAAGGTGGCAGTATATAGATGGAGAAACGAGGACGTCTTCGCGTTGCAGAAACTCGGTATTCATCTTCTCGAGAATATAGTTGTAAAGAATAACCCAGCGGTCGTCGGTGGTTATATTGCGTCTTTGTTTTTCGCCTTGCAGCAGGTGTATTTCTTGCTTATCCAATTCAAGTCGAAGCTGCTTGGAAGGCTTAAAGCGAACACCCTTTACTTTAATGTCATTGGTATGTACACTCTTAAAATCCTTAACACACTTCTTGCTCATTCCCAGTCGTATGGAGAAGGAGCCGAATTCTTCGAGAGAGACAGTCTTGCCCTCTCCCAACTCATGGGCTATTATACTGAAAGCATCGTCAAGAACAGCTGCAGATATTGCACCATAACGCTTCTTCAGTTTATCTTTAAGGTCGTTTGAACAGAATGGTTGCGTCTCCACTTGCTGAGGAAAAACATCGCCCGTAAGCTTTGCCTTAAGTAGTTTGTATCTTATCATAATTGTAATAGATTATAGACATGCAAAGGTAATACATAGTTGAACATTTTAAAAGGATTTATTGAAATAAAATTTCATTTAACAGCAAGCAAATCTACATTTGACAGCAAGCAAATCTACATTTGATAGCAAGCATAGATACATTTGACAGCAAGCAAACGTCGGACGAAGCTAATATCTACGGCTTATGAGTACGATATAAACAGCACAGCAATACACTTGGTTACTTTTTTTCTCGACTTGGAATCCGACAGTCTCCCTTTGAACAGTACTACCAACGGTTATCTTGTTTTGGATTGTTCTCTCTCTTAATAATTATGCAATCAATAGCAATCGACAAGACATAAAAAGCCTTTCAGCTTGTTGAGGCTGAAAGGCTAATTGGAAAGCATATTTAAGAAATAATCTATATCTACTGCTGTAAAATCAAACTTGGGGTTGAACCTCACCACATCATAATGTCTGTCTTGAGTAACAATATACTTTGCTTTTGCATTAATAGCACAATCTACGAATTTATTGTCGTCAGGATCTGACTCTATCAAATGATAACGATTTTGAGGATTTATAAATACTGTATATTGTGAAGCCAAGATAGCATTTATTATATTATTTGCCACAACGGCACCAACTTTTGAAATCAAAATCTCTTCATATTCGAGAACTACTTCATTTGACACGCATAATAAATATTCTCCTTTAAAAAAATCTTCCAAAATTTTATGATAAGGGCTTCTTCTCGGTATTGCCATTAATAAGCAATTTGTATCAAGCACAATTCGTTGCTTTCTATTCATAGTATTGTGTTCTCATGTGTTCGTGTTTCCATTCCTCGATTGTTTGTTCACCAATCATACCTTTGTCCCACAACTCATCAGCTGCGTCAAATGCTTTTTTAGCAAAATAATTTGCAATCAAATTGGAGATCTCAATTTGTTGCGCCTCGTCAACATTGGACATTATATCGACCACATGTTTCTGGTATTTATTTAACGCCATTGCTTCCATATTGTTCCTTTCTTTTAGAGTGTTTTACTTTTGTTGACAAAGTTACGATAACTTTCTTAAAAATGCAAGAGAACCATCCAGATTTCTTAATGACCTTCGTGACCTTCATGACCAATGTCTCGATGTGCATAAGTTCCACCATTTTACTGGTTACTTGCAGAATTATTGCGATTTTCTTGTTTATCTCAGAAAAAAGATGATTAGCTTTGTTAATTATAATATTGAGTTTAAATAAACAATGGCAATGATTACAAAGATTAGGTTACAAAACTGGAAGAGCTTTAAGGACTCTACTATATATATCGATTCTTTGGGTATCCTTATCGGAACCAATGCTAGTGGTAAGTCAAATGTCTTAGATGCGTTTGCCTTTCTCCGTGCCGTGGGCGAAGGTAAGAACCTTCTTGATGCTATCCAGACAGTTAGAGGTGGGGAAGACTGGATTATCCGTATAGGTGAGATTCTTTCTGTATTGAGATAGAAATAGAAATTGATGGAAGTTCCTATCTTCTTGATTTGAGAGTTATTAAACAGAATTCAGTTTTCAGTTTTGGTCCTTGTGAAATTCATCGTTTAGGTATAGAAGGCGATGATGTCGTTCCTGGCAAGTTTATTGATTCTGCTCGCAATATCACATGGAAAATGTATGATGTTCCAATATTTCTAGATTTTTGGGCAAAGATATATGCTACTTTTAGAAATATCATCATTCTTGATCCTGTTCCTGCTAAGATGCGTGATTACTGCAAGATTTCAAAAGAGTTGAAGTCTGATGGTAGTAATGTTGCTGGTGTTTTATGTGCGTTGGCGCCTGAGGAGAAGAAGAAGGTGGAAGCGCTGGTGTCTAGCTATGTTAGACCACTGCCTGAGCGTGATATTAACAGAAACAAGATGATTCCGTTTATCAGCTATGTTACCCATGATGAGAATGGTGATAGCCATGTCAATCTCTTGGAAGAAAAAGAGAATCTAGCCAAATTGATGGCTTCAGGAACAATTGGTAGAATGATGGTTAACGATAAAATATAATGAGAAAGGTATTGGTGATTGATACGAGTGTACTTTGCGTTTGGCTCAAAGTACCTGGCAAGGAAACTTGTGGTCCAAGCATACCTGCAAGTATCAGCCAGCGTGACCACTCATAGCGTCGGTTGGCCCACTTCATGTGCAGGTGGGTGATGCCGAGGATAAGGGCATTGATGAGCATGAAGATGAAACATGCAAACTGAAGGAAATATAAAGAGTCCATCATTCTTACTATTTTGTTGTTACTTTCTTGTATTTCTGGTTGCTTGCCGTAGGATTTTCAGGGTTGGTCATCTGCAAATATCCTGCTGCGACAAGGGAGGTGATGTATTTGGCTATATTTTTTGTATGATAGACAACACCGGCTCTTTCCAAAATTTCCCTACTTGTTCTTGGCACGCTACAGAAGTTTACTATATCCTTCTGTTTATTCGTCAATGGCACTCTTTTAGTGTCATGGTTAGTGTCATGGTAACTATGTATAGTGTCATGGTCTTCGGCAAAAGTGTCATGGTCGGTGACTAAGTCAGTGTCAGAGTGTCTAAGTCCAGTGTCATGGTCTTCGACTTGGGTACTTTTTTCATGGACTTCGTTACCGACTTGGTTACTTTCTCCTCTCCAAACCGTGATGACAAATTCCTGTGCCTTGTTATAATTCATAAACGTGACATTGATATCTTCGTCCAGTGCACGAGTGATGCCACTACCCACTCCAGTGTATGGCAGCAAGTATATAGCATTGTTAAAAAGGAACATATTGCGAGGCA
>ENA-OPWL01000703-OPWL01000703.1-human-gut-metagenome-genome-assembly--contig:-NODE-703-length-16126-cov-51.512040_pt1 | contig 16126 bp, 10 predicted proteins | sample MGYA00241508_ERZ502008 | MGnify/ENA primary metagenome ERZ502008 (study PRJEB25962, sample SAMEA2043046) | human gut metagenome | biome: human gut; feature: human-associated habitat; material: faeces... | reverse complement strand
TGGTAGCCTCCCAGTCGCCGAGACCTGCATGGTCGTCCTTGCGAGGATACTTGTTAGCAAACCAGCCATCATCAAGCAAGAACATATCTACACCCAGGTCCTTGGCATCCTTCATCAACTCAGCAAGACTCTGCTGGTTGAAGTCGAAGCCTGTATTCTCCCAGTTATTCAAGAGCGTAAGGCGATCTTCCATACCCATGTTTACCTGATACTGGCGAGCCCAATTGTGCAAATTACGGGAAGCCTCACCGATACCATTATCGCTCATGGCAAAGATAAACTCTGGGGTAGTGAACGTCTCACCAGCCTTCAGTTTATAATTAGAAGCGTATGGATTGATGGCAGGGATAACACGAAGGGCTCCCACGTTATCTACCTCGAAGGTAAAGCGGAAGTTGCCAGGCCATCCGATGGTTCCAAGCATCACCTTGCCCTCATTCTCCTTGGCAGGCTCATCGAATCCCAGTTCAAAGAAAGGCTCCTCCTGCATGGCTGCACGGGTACCCAACTTGGTATCAACAATTTTCTTACCAGCAGTCAACTGGCAAGTCTCAGGCTGTCCTTCCTTAGCCCAATCGCTATGATAATTGGTAACGAAATACTTGTTTGCCTTGAAATAAAGCATTGTAGAGCTATATCTCCAAAGCATAACCGGAGCTTTCTCCTTATGAGAAATTTCACTCCACGCCTTGATGACGTTCTCCTTAGGATAAGCTGCATAGTGGAGCTTCACGGTCAGCGGATACACCTTGTCCTTAAGAGTGATGATGGTCTCAACACCTCCACTGATAGCCTTTTCTTCAGAAGACTGATAATACAAATAGGTAGTCATATTACCATCTGCATGGGTCACTGCCACTGCCGGCTCGAAGAAATCTTCAGCACCAGAGGTTGCATAAACCTCATGACCTCGCTGGCAGACGGAACCATCAGAAGCCGCATATACATCCCACTTCAGATGATTGTAATCTGAAGGATTCTTCAACTTGTCACCCAGATACACTTGGTAGAGGCGACCCTTAGGAGAAACCTGCATCACGAGGTCGGTCTTGTCTGTTGACACTCGGATGGTCTTTTGAGCAGATGCCATGATAGATGTCATGCACATTGCTGCGATAATCATAAATACCTTTTTCATCGTTCTTTGGTTTTTATGTGATTGCTTTGTTATAATTAAACGCTATAATTCTTTCGTTATTATCTTAGAATTTGATTCCTGCAGAGAATTCCACTGTGAACGGACGGAGATAGCTGCCACTCATGTACTTGCCGTCATATTTGCCAGCTTCCTGCTTGGTAATCAGCTCAGAGCCGCTAATGGTACCCTTGGCACCCTTCTCGTTAAAGATATTGATGACACTCACGCCAAGGCTCAGTTTCTTGTTCACATTCCAGTTGATTCCGCCGAAAGTCTCCCAGTGACCATTGAAATAGAGTGCCTCCTGAAGGTTGGCATAGGTCTTACCGAAGTAACGGAAGCTCAACCAGGCATTCAGATTCTTGGTGATATCATACTTAGGGTCCAACTCGATAAGAACCTGAGGAATCTCCTTGACAATCATGTTGTTGGCATTCACACCCATAGACTGACCGTCACTGAACGTTACGCTCGCATTATAGTTTTTATACACCGGCTTCTGATAAGTGAAGAGTGCATGCATGTGGAAGTTCTTGAACGGATTGATTTCTGCCGAGGTTGTCCAACCCAAAGTCTGGATGTTATAGATGAGCAACACGGTCTTGCCCTCTGTAGTGCCAGGCTTGGTAAGATTCTGCTGGTCGATATTGTTCGACTTTGATATGTAGGTCACCATTGAAGAAAGGTCAATCCAATCGTTCTTGTAGAAAATACCACCACGAATCAGTGGGATGGTTACTCGCTTATACTGCTCCTCGGTAGGTCCTGTTCCTGCATACTCGCTGATGCGTGGGAAACGGGTGGCGATGGTAGCATCGGCTGTCAGACCAAACTGGCGGGTAAGGTTATACGTCAACTGCAAGGTGGCTGCATAATTCAATTTATCCTTGGTTACGTTCTTTGCTTCGATGCTGTGCTCGGTAGCAACAACAGAACCATCAGCAGCAGTAGCGTATGTATTATAGTTACCCATGTGGAATCCTGAGAAACGTGGAGTAGAAATCTGCTCGGCAGACATGCGGTAGTACTCCAATCTACCACCATAGAACACCTTGAACTTAGGACTTACCTTCCATTCGTCGGTAAAGTAGAGCGCCAACTTGTTCTCTGAACCCTTGGTGTATTCTGGACTCAACTCATTATAACCGAAAGTCTCAGAACGACGGGCTGTCTGTGTAGGATCAAGCGGATTGACATACATCTGGCTCAATGTGCGTGGATAAGCTTCTACGGTGCCTGCCCACTGGAACGAAGACGAATAGTAATTGAGATGGTAATACCACTCGTTCAAACCAATCATTAACTTATGGTTGTTCAACTGCTTGGAGATTTCGGTAGTCAAAAGCGCATTGCTCACCTTACCAACATGCAACCAGGTGCGACGGCCTTCTATATAGCCACTGTAGGCAGACCCATCAGAAAGCTGATAGCCATCAGCCTCGCTCACCTGAGAGATGGTACTTCCTCCGTAATCTACATAATTGGCACGTGGAGCATTCATATACTTGGCGTTGAATTTCCACAACCATCCATTATCAAACTGATACTGACTGATGAGGGCAATTTCGTTGGCATGATTCTCACTGCCATCGCTCATATTCCATGTCTCCATCTTTCCTGACTTTGTATTCAAGTATTGGAAAGAACCTTGACGCTGCACGTATGAGTCCATACCAGGGTCAAAGCCATCAATCTTCTTGATACTGCCGTCGCCTGAATAGATAAATGGGGCTGCATTGGCAAAATTGCCAGGGTTCTTGCTGTTGGAATACTTATATAATAAGGAGATACGTCCCTTTCCATCATTCAAGATGCGAGTGATGCCGAAATGATAAAGTTGGGTACGGTCGGCATAATCAGTAAAGCGAAGCTTGAAACTACCTGGATCGAAATTCTGATACATACTGGCAGTATAAAGCCAATTGTCACCGATTCCACCAGACAGGTTGAGATCTACATTCTGCATACCAAAATGGTTTGCCTTATAGTTGAGCTTACCTTTGAACTCTTTCTGTCCCAACTCGCTGAAAGAAGAAACTGCGTATGCAATATTACCTGTAGCAATGGCAGACTCAGATGGAGTCATCAAGTCGGTACCTTTCAGTGAGGCATCGCTACGCCAATGTGCAGAAAGTTTGTGTACGGAAGAAGAGTAAACGGCAGGAAGACCATTCTCATATACGGTTACATCCTCGCTTGGCAATCCTATCTGGATTTCACGAGGCTTGTTGGCATCAGATGCGTTGAGCATCACATTACGCTCTTCCTTTTTCTCCTTGTTTTCAGATTCATCGGAAGGAAGTGCATACACTTGGCTTGCAGCTGACATCGCTACCAAAGCCATAGAAAATGTACGGATTCTTAAGTTCATAATCTTACAGTTGTTTATTCTTAGTTTTACATGATTTCACTTGCCACCGAATGCGATTCGATTGCGGTTGCAAAGTTAAGGAGATTTTTCAGACATTGGCATCATGTGTAGGTCATGAGTAGATAAATATTAGGTTTGCTAAGTCTATAACCTTCTAATAATCAAGCCATCAAAGATATTAATACTTTTTAATAGAGTAGATGGTAAAAAGAGAAATAAATGTAGTATCTTTGCAGAAAAATACAATTATAAGGCACTCTAATAGCCTATCAGATAGTAACAATAACAATTAAAAGGATAGTTATGAAAGTAGTATTGTGGTTCTTAATGATGTTTATGCCATTAATGGCAAATGCTTCTTCCGTAAACGAGGAACAGCTGTTCCATCGTTTAGACAGTTACATCGCTCAGCGAAGCAAGTTTACCCAAAGAAAAGAAGCGAAACTGCTAAGACTCAAAAAGCAACTACACATGACTTCCGACAAGCGCAGCCAGCTTAGTCTCTATAACCAAATCTACAGGGAGTATTATACCTACCGTTACGACTCTGCCATGACATACGCCAAGAAGGGCTACCAGCTGGCAGCACAGCTTCAGGATGATTATTTCATCAACCTGAATAAAATCAATCGTGCGGCAGTGCTGTCAACAGGCGGTTTCTACAGCCAGGCAGAAGACTTAATGCTCGCAATGGATGTGGAGAAAATGTCACCTAAGTTATTGCAATACTATTATTATACCTTGACTTGGGTATATAACTACTGGGAAACTTTCTGCAACAAGTCGGAGTTTCAAGAAGGATTGTTAGCCAAGAAACGTTTTTATTTAGGCAAGACTCTTGAGCATATCGGCAACAAGGAATCCGCTCTTTATTACTATCTGTCAGGAGAGCTTGAATTTCTAAAGCAGCGTACAAGCAAAAAAACACTTCAGTTCTACATGAAGGCGCTTTCTGCCTGTCCCCTGAACAGCCGTGTGTATGCCTCATCGGCTTATTGCATAGCCCGCTATTATTATGATACCGACCAAAAGGATTTATATGAAAAGTATATTGTAGAAGCAGCCATATCAGACCAGATATGTCCCCTGAAGGAGAATCTTGCCCTTCAGGAGTTTTCCACCTATCTATATAATAAGGATGCCTCCTATGCAAAGAGGGCTTCCAAATACATCTATTGCTCCATGGAGGATGCCCAATTCTACAACAACCGTCTCCGCATAGTTGAGATTTCCCGCATACTTCCCCTTATCACAGAAACGAACCATCAGGCAGAAGTACGCAAGAACCGCATCGTAACAGCATCTCTCGTCATCGTGAGTATCCTGTCGCTAGGATTCCTTGCCATGGCTTTCTTTGCATTCAGGATGAACAAGCGTCTAGCCAAGAGCCGTAGGGAGATAAAAAGCCAAAATACACTCTTGGACGAACTGAACCAGAAGCTGCTCAACACCAATAAGCGAAGAGAGACCTATATGCATTTATTTATGGACATCAGTGCCGTATATATCAAGAAACTGGATGATTATCGCAAATTGGTAAGCCGCAAAATCAAGGCAAAGCAAACTGCCGATCTTCTGACAGCCATCAACAGCTACAAGTTGGCAGAAGAAGAGGCAGCCAACTTCTATATTCGCTTCGACAAGGCATTCATTGACTTGTATCCGAATTTCGTGGAAGAGTTCAACCAACTGCTGTTGCCAGAAAAACAGATAGTTCTCCCTGCCCCTAACAGTCTCACCAAGGAACTGCGTATCTATGCACTGATGCGACTGGGAATTACGGATGGTCAGGAACTGGCCACCCTCCTGTTCTATTCTACGCAAACCATCTATAATTACAAGGCAGCCATCAGAAAGCGAGCCAAAGACCTCACCACTTTTGATGCAGCCATCAACCGACTATGCAATGTGATAGGCTAATAAATGGCAGAAAATTGAGAATGTTCCTCAATTTTCTGCCATTTTCTTTTGCCCATTCAAGAAATAGTTGTATCTTTGCCATTACATAAAAGTTGTAACATAAAAAATGTAATGACGTATGAAACTAGGCAACAAGAAATTAGTGAATCCTTTCATCTATCAAGGATATGAAAGTCCTGAGTATTTCTGCGATCGAGAAGCAGAGACTGCTACCCTTTTATCTCATCTGAAGAACGGCAGAAACGTAACACTTATCTCTCCTCGTAGAATTGGCAAGACGGGACTCATCAAGAATACCTTCTTCTATCTCCAGGAAGAAGAGAGGGATGCCGTATGCCTATACCTAGACATTTTCGCTACCAAGAATTTGCACGATTTTGTGGAGCAGCTGGGAGTCATGGTCATCAACGACATCGTTCGCAAAAATGCTTCGTTTATCGAGAAAACGATTGCTTTTTTCAGTGCTTTGCGCCCTGTACTCAGCATGGATCCATTGACTGGGGAACCTAGCGTTTCCATCACCATCGAGCCTAGCCAAGAGGAGATGACCATGCGTAGCATCTTCAATTATCTCAATGAAAGTGGTAGGGAGATATACATTGCCATTGATGAATTCCAGCAGATTGCCGAATACCCTGAGAAAGGTACGGAAGCTCTGCTGCGTTCCTACATCCAGTTTGCCCAACACGTACATTTTATCTTCTCAGGAAGTAAGTTTCATCTGATGGCAGAAATCTTTGGTTCTCCTAAGCATCCTTTCTACCAAAGCACAGAGATGTTGGGGTTGAAGCCTCTGAAAGAAGATGTATATTATGATTTCTGCTCACATTTCTTTAAAGGGAAAGGTGGAAATCTTTCTGAAGAAATCTTCGAATATATCTACAAACTGTTTGAGGGACACACTTGGTATGTTCAATGTATCATGAACCGCCTCTATGAAACAGAGGAAATCGTTGATAGCATCGAACAGGTTAACGCCGCCCTCCTCTCGATTCTCCAAGGTCGTAAGCCACAGTTCGAAAGTCTAGTCCAATTCTTCACTGAGAATCAATTCACCCTATTAAAAGCCATTGCCAAGGAAGGCATCGTTGCACAACCGACATCAGGCAAGTTTATCAGAGAGCATCATCTGAGTGGCGCCAGCAGTGCCAAAGCAGCCCTCAAAGTCTTGGAAGAAAAGGAACTGGTGTATAGGACAGACAAAGGCTATGTCATCTACGATAGATTCATGGACTTGTGGCTAAAGAGGCTATAAACAAGAAAATGTGCTTTATCTTGTGGCTTTACCACGTACTCTTTTCTTTACTTTTTACATCAACAAACGTTAAAAATACGCTTTAAGCGTGCGGAATGTATCTAAAAAAGATAGATTCCGCACGTTATCTCACTATTTTCTTTGAGGATATACACAAAAACGTTATATTTGTGCACATCGAGACCACAGACATTTCTCATAGCTGAAAGTTTTAAATTGAACATTGGGACATAGAACCCGTTAACTAACTCCATGGAATGAGAATTCCGCTATAAAATTAGTAAAAAAGTGCAATTAGCACTTACTTGCAGATAAAAATGCGCTGTGGTCTCAACTTTTTTATCAAACTGGTGTAATATTCGAAGAATTTTATGTAAGTTTGCACTCATCATACATAAAACAAGGCATAATTATGAAGCAGATGGAGCACTCATATAAAGGAGAAGAGAAGTTTCTCGTGATTGATTTGAAGACGATTGTCAGTAAAGCAAAGAATAATGCTTTTGCTGCGGTTAATTATTCTCTGGTAGAAAGAAACTGGAGAATAGGGAAACGTATTGTCGAAGAAGAGCAGAACGGAGCAGCGAGAGCTGAGTACGGAAAGCATATCATTGAGGTGGCATCTGCTGCACTTACTGAGGAATTTGGGAAAGGTTTTTCTGAAACAAACATAATCAATTTCAAGAAATTTTTCTTGTTATTCAAGGAGTTAGGAATTCATCAGACAGTGTCTGAGGAATTACATCTACTCCCTTGGTCACATTACGAACGACTTATTCGCATAGAAGATAAGCAGGCAAGGGATTGGTATGCCAAGGAAGCTTTTGAACAAGGTTGGAGCTACCGTACGTTAAATCGAAACATCAACACATTATATTATGAGCGTCTCCTGACGTCGAAAGAAAAGGCTCCTGTAGAAAAGGAGATGAAAGAGAAAACACAAGAGTTCCAAAAAGACAAACTAGAATATATCAAATCGCCAGTTGTCATGGAATTCTTGGGATTGCCTTCCGACTCTTCCCTCAAAGAATCCAAACTAGAGACTGCCATCATTGACAATTTAGAGAAATTCTTGATGGAGATGGGGAAAGGCTATGCCCTTGTTGCACGCCAGCAACATATCCGTACGGAAGAGAACGACTACTACATCGACTTGGTATTCTACAATTATCTCATTAAGAGTTTTATCCTTGTAGATTTAAAGGTCAACCGCATCACCTATCAGGATGTCGGTCAAATGGACATGTACTTGCAGATGTATGACAAGATGAAGAAAGGACCAGACGACAACCCAACTATAGGAATCATCCTCTGTGCCGAAACTGACTCGGATGTTGCCCGATATTCCACCCTTGCCAAGAACGACCAGATGTTTGCTGCCAAATACAAGCTTTACCTACCAAACGAAGAAGACCTCAGAAGAGAAATCGAGCGACAAAAAGAACTATATCTCATGGCACATCCTGACAAATAGGATATTCATGGACTTGTGGCTAAAGAGGCTATAATGCCCTAATTTATGCGATAAATCTGCATAACTATCCATTTGCAAGCAAAGATGGCGGTTTTAGCTGCATATTTTTGCTATTATCAAGAATATTGTTTATCTTTGCAGTCATCATTAAGCCATACCTCGCAATCAGGTTATAGGCATGGCATATTTATCTTATAACAAAGAAAGGATAAGCAATGGAACTGAAAGAAACTTTCCAAAAGGTGAAGGCAGCAAGCAAAACTTTGGGCTTGCTGACCGATGAGCAACGTAACGAAGTGCTACAGGCGGTGGCTGATGCCATCATTGCTGAGACTCCTGCGCTCCTGAAGGCGAATGCGGAGGACTTGGCGAAGATGGACAAGGCGAACCCTCTTTACGACCGTCTGCAACTCACGGAGCAACGACTCCACGATATTGCCGCCGACATGCGACACGTCAGCACCTTGCCCTCACCGCTCGGAAGGATTCTCAAGGAAAAGACGCTTGACAATGGTTTGCACCTGCAACGCATTGCCGTACCTTTCGGAGTCATCGGTATGATTTACGAGGCTCGTCCTAACGTCACCTTCGATGTATTCTCTCTCTGCTTCAAGAGTGGAAATGCGTGCGTATTGAAAGGTGGAAAGGACGCAAACTGCTCTAACACAGCGAGCATCGAACTTATCCACAGAGTGTTGATAAAGTATGACATCGACCCTGCCGTAGCCACTCTTCTCCCTGCCACCCATGAGGCAACGGGCGAGATGCTGAATGCCGTGGGCTACATCGACCTCTGCATCCCTCGTGGAGGCAAGAAGCTCATCCAGTTTGTTCGTGACACCGCCAAGGTACCTGTCATCGAGACAGGTGCAGGCGTGGTACACTGCTACTTCGACAAGGATGGCGATGTAGAGATGGGCAAGGCTATTATCACCAATGCCAAGTGCAGAAGATGCAGTGTCTGCAATACCCTCGATACCCTCATCATCCACGAACAACGTTTGAACGACCTTCCAACGCTCTGCGAAGACCTTGCGAAGCGAGAAGTCAAGATTCACGCAGATGCCCAGGCTTACGAGGCATTGAAAGGCAACTATCCCGACACCTTATTAGATATAGTGAGCGATGAGACCCCATGTCCTAATGCCGACGGCAATGTGTGGAACACGGAATGGCTGAGCATGCAGATGGGCATCAAGACCGTGACTAGCGAAGATGAGGCACTGGAGCATATCGCCACTTACGGTAGCGGACACAGCGAGAGCATCGTATCCGACAATGAGGCTGCGCAGAAGAAGTTCCAGATGATGGTGGATGCCGCTTGCGTATATGTCAACACTCCTACCAGTTTCACCGATGGCGCACAGTTCGGACTCGGAGCTGAGATTGGCATCAGCACACAGAAGCTCGGCGCTCGCGGTCCTATGGCTCTCGAAGAAATCACTACTTACAAGTGGTTGATTACAGGCAACGGACAAATCAGAGCATAATTACCAAAATATTACCAAGCATTGGTAATCCGATTACCACACTATGGTAATGACATTACCAAACTACTGTAATGATGTTACCCAAGCGTGGTAATATCACTATGAAAGGTATTATTAACTGCAAATACACAATAGTAATATATAGAAAGGAAATCAAGATATGAAGACATTCTTTAATGTAGAAGACCTTGGCGACTTGAAAGCAGCTCTTGCCGAGGCACAGGAAGTAAAAGCAAACCGTTTCGGTTATCAAGAGTTGGGCAAGAACAAGACCTTGCTGATGATATTTTTCAACAACAGTCTCCGTACCCGTTTAAGTACACAGAAGGCAGCTATGAACCTGGGCATGAATGTAATCGTGCTCGACGTAAATGCTGGTGCATGGAAGTTGGAGACAGAACGTGGCGTTATCATGGATGGCGACAAGAGTGAGCACCTGCTTGAGGCCATACCTGTGATGGGAAGTTTCTGCGACCTCATCGGTGTGCGCAGCTTTGCCGGTTTGAAAGACCGTGACTACGATTATGCCGAGACCATCGTCAACCAGTTCGTAAAGTACAGCGGTCGCCCAGTCTTCGCTATGGAGACTGCTACCGTTCACCCTCTCCAGGCATTTGCCGACCTCATCACCATCGAGGAGCATAAGAAGGTGGCTCGTCCTAAGGTAGTCCTGACCTGGGCTCCTCATTGCCGTGCCTTGCCTCAAGCTGTACCAAACTCATTCGCCCAGTGGATGAATGCAGCCGATGTAGATTTCGTGGTTACTCACCCAGAGGGCTATGAACTCGACCCTAAGTTCGTAGGCAATGCCAAGGTAGAGTACGACCAGAAGAAGGCGCTGGAAGGTGCAGACTTCGTTTATGCCAAGAACTGGAGCTGTCCGGGCGTGAAAGACCCAGCACTGTATGGTGAGATATTGAGCAAGGATATGAGCTGGACCATCGACGAGGAGCACATGAGCTGGACCAACGATGGTTGCTTCATGCACTGTCTGCCAGTTCGCCGTGGCTTGATTGTTACCGATGATGTCATTGAAAGCAAGAACAGTCTGGTGATTCCAGAGGCAGCCAACCGTGAGATTTCAGCCGAGGTTGTGATCAAGCGCATGCTTGAATCTCTCTAAAGCAGGATATAAGAAAGAGATAGAGGGTGTGTCATAAGTTCATGACACACCCTTTTTTTCGCTCTACTCAACATCATCCTATCCCCTTTTCTCGGTATTTTTATCTTTTCATCCGATTTATATTCTTTTATCTCAGATATTATCCGTACCTTTGCTACCGAAAAAAGAAGAACAAGATGGACAAATACATAATATTATCACCAGAAGCCAAGGGGACGTTCAACGACCGCTTGAATTTTCTGTATCTCAAACTAGGTAACTATCTCGACACCGAGAAACTGGAAAATCGTACTTTGCAATATTGTAAGGTATTCCTCAGCGACGCCCAGAACCAGACTCAGGATTTAGAAGAGTCACTCCTTTATCAGGAGTATCTTAAGGATACCCATCTTACGGTTGTGGAGCAACCTCCGCTCAACGGGAGCAAGATTTCACTTCTTATCAAGACCACAGACGATAAGACCCCTATCCTGTTCCACAGTCTCCGACTGACTGAGGAAGAAGCGAAGGGAAAGGATTCATACGAACAGACCCGAATGCTATTCGACAAATACCAGCAACTTATCGCCGGTACAGATATGACGATGGAGCGCAACCTGGTAAGAACATGGATATACGTAACTCATATCGATGTAAACTATCAGGGAGTAATAGAAGCGCGCAATGATGTTTTCGACCAGCAAGGTCTGACGGCAGAGACCCATTATATAGCCAGTACAGGCATCGGCGGAGCAACATCCGTACGTCATGCATCTGTAGCTATCGACTTTCTGACCGTTCCCGGCATCAGGGAAGAAGACAAGAAATATCTCCAGGCACTCAACCATCTGAATCCTACTCACGAATACGGAGTAGCCTTTGAACGGGGAACCAGCCTTTCTCTGCCCCAGAAGAAACAATATTTCATATCAGGAACAGCCAGCATAGATAAAGATGGAGCAGTTGTATACGAAGGCGATATTGTAAGACAAACCGGCAGATTGCTCGAGAACATCGGTGCATTATTGAAGGATGGCGATGCGATGATGAACGATATCCAATACTTTATCATCTACCTGCGCGACATCTCTGATTACCATACCATAGAGCAACTGATGAATCAGTTTTACCCTCAGATACCACATATCATCGTAGAGGCAAGAGTATGCAGACCAGGCTGGCTGATAGAAATGGAATGCATTGCAGAAAAACAAGAACAGAAATAAATGCTGATAAATGCAGAAATTTACTTTCAAAGAGTAAGTTTCTGCATTTTTTATGATTCATTCTAATATATTTTTATTACCTTTGCCCCTGATAAGTTGCATCTTGGCAAAGAGTAAATGCTAAAACTTCACTACTTATACAAAACAAGATGCACAGATATAAAAACATATAAATCGACAAAAATGAGTGAACAGCAAACAAGCCAGTCTAGTTTTGGCATATATTCGTTATATGCATTGGGAGCCATCGCATGCTTTGTGTTCTTCCAATTCTTCTATCCCTACCATCTGTTTTATCAGGAGCAGAACCAACTGTTTCTGTCATCATGGGATTATCTGACTACTTATCTGGACAAGCCGGGATGGCTGGCCTGTCTGGCTGGCGATTTTCTGACCCAGTTTTATTATTTCCGCTATGCCGGTCCTATCATCCTTACCCTCTGTATTCTTATTACGGGATATAATGTAAAATGTGGGGTAAGAGATGCAGACATCCAAGGGAAAAAGACGGCACATATCGTAGCCTTCATCATGATGATCCTATTGGTATGTTTCAGTTTTCACTACGACTACCGGCTTTGCAGCATTCTGGCAATAGCAGGTGGTGCCAGTGTGTTCCGTGTCAGCACCAAGCTGCTCACTTCCACCCGAATGTTTCTCAAGAAGATAGAGAAGATGGACGACAATCCTTCTGCCGCAGCAGGTTTGGGAACAGCGCATTGGGTTACCGCCTTCAGCATCATTGTTTCCGTATTCGTATGCCACTGGTTCTTTGGAAATGGAGTATGGATCTACGGAGCGCTGGTATTTACAGGATGTCTTTCCCACATCAAGAAAGTGGGAACCTACTATCGCCTGGCTGCCCTCGTGATTCCTTTCTTCCTGCTGATGCTGTCCAAGCGACTCTACTTCTGCGACTTCCAAACCCTTTATACCTATCCGGGTATCGGAAAGCTGGTAAAACCGCAAATGGATCTGGAGAAAACATTCGCGGTAGACTGTGAATATTACTTCGGTAATTATAATAAGGTTATCAACATCGTAGAAAAGACGGAAAATCCAGACCAATACATGAAGTTCTACTATAACCTCGTGATGGCGCAAAACGGATATCTTCCAGACAACCTGCTGAGATTCCAGAGCAACAACCTGGGTACATTCGAGAAACTGGGACCAGACACCCCAACCCTCACCATCAAGACCCTGAACGAACTGTATTGGGTTCTGGGCGACATGACTTTCTGCGAACGTGCCACAATGCTTGCCAATGTCTGCTCTCCGAATAACCGGAATATCAGAATGGTAAAGCGACTTGCCGAAATCAATCTGGTAAAGGGCGACTACGCAGCAACCCGCAAATATCTCCGTATTCTGCAAAAGACCTTCGTATGGAGCAGATGGGCAAACCGTGCCTTCTCCTCACTTGGCAGAAAAGCAACAGCCGATGAAAAAGCCCTCCTGCAACAATACATCGAAAAGCGTCCGTTCATCAACCGGAAGGATACGCTACGACTGAACGAGAATTGCCACACCATCATGTGCGAACTGGCAGAAAGTAATCCGAACAACAATATCGCCATCGACTACATGCTCTGTAGCGATCTCCTCCTGAAAGACATGAAAAACTTCAAGCGGGATTATGATACTTATTATCTCAAACTGAAAAACGTTTCCTACGAACGCCTGTACCAGGAGGCTCTCATGATTTATCTGGCGGGAACCAAGGCAAAGCCGGAAGAATGGGCAAAATATATCAAGCGTCAAGATATTCTGCAGCGTTTCCATCAGTATAATGAAGAACGGGGCAATCAGGCATTCAGCGATACCTACTGGTATTACTTCGACAAGGCAGAGGTGCCTAAGTTGAACATCAACTGAGGAAATAATTGACGCTAACTGTTTATTAAAGAAGAAAAATGAAATACAAGAATATCCTATACAGTGCCATGGCGGGCATACTGTTGCTCGTCTCATGTGCCCAGACTCACGAGAATGCTGAGCAGGTAAACCATCTGCCCAACATGTATCCCGACTATGCCGATGTAACGATTCCGGTCAATATCGCTCCTCTCAACTTCGAGATACGCGACAAGAACCTTACCAACATCGAAACCACACTCACGATTGAGGGAGCAGATGCCAACGATGCAGCCAACACTCTTACTGCCACCAGCAACAGCCAGAATCTGAAGTTTGATATGAACGACTGGAAGGCTTTCCTGCAAAAGGCAGTGGGCAAGAATATCAAAGTTCAGATATATTCAAAGAGCAATAAGGGAGAATGGACGGCGTTCAAACCCTTCACCTGGCAGGTAGTGGGCGACAGTCTGGATGCTTATCTCACCTACCGACTGATAGAACCCGATTACGAAGTATGGAACAAGATACAGATTAAGCAGCGCTGCATAGAGAATTGGCAGGAGAAGATTCTCGCCGACCACAATCTGCAGGAAAACCGCTGTATGAACTGTCATGCTTTTGGTAACCAGGATTCCAACCTCAGTATGGTATATATAAGAGGTGAAGGCGGAGGAGCCATTCTTAACCGCAACGGCAAGCTGCGCAAGCTGAACCTGAAGAACGCCAACATGATTTCTTCAAGTGTATATTACGGTTTCAGTCCTTCGGGCAAATACGTCACCTTCTCTACCAATATCATCATTCCAGCCTTTCATGCCAACGCCGACAAGCGACTGGAAGTATATGATTCGAAGAGCGATGTATATGTAGCCGATCTAGACAACAACCGCATCATCTCCTCACCGCTTACCTCCGACAGTACACATCTGGAGACATTTCCTACTTTCTCACCGGACGGGAAATACGTTTATTACTGCGTAGCTAACAGAAAGGCACTTGAAAGTACGAACCAGAATGGATTGAAATATTCGCTGGTGCGCATCCCATTCGATGAAAAGACCGGGAGTTTCGGAACCAATATAGATACTCTTTACAAGGAGCGTTCAGTCTGCCATCCTAAGATAAGTCCTGACGGCAGATACTGTCTCTTTACGGTAGCAGATTACGGCACCTTCCCTATTTGGCATCCCGAGGCAGACCTCTATATGATGGACTTACAGACAGGAAAAGTGGATAGCCTCAGCATGGTAAACAGCGAGAAGAGCGATACCTATCACAGTTGGTCGCATACCGGCAGATGGTTTGTCTTTGCCAGCAAACGTGACGACGGACTTTACGGCAAGCCTTACTTCTGCTATGTAGACCGCCAGGGCAAGGCTCACAAGCCTTTTGTTCTTCCACAGAGGGAACCAACCTTCTACGATGATTGCCTGAAGAGTTTCAACATACCGGAGTTGAGCCGCGGCCCCGTTCCATTCGATGCCATCGATATAGAGAATGTAATGAAGCAAGAAGCTGAAAAGTTCAAATAAGAAAAAACAAAAAACGCTCCTGTTACCATATTGCAACAGGAGCGTTTTCTATACATATACATTTGAACTCTTCACTCTTCACCTTATGCCCTGAAACGCCCATAAACAGGGCGTTTCAAAGGGTGAAGAGTTATCGGCGACTCTTCACCCACTCTTCACCACTCTTCACCTAGGCACGAGGCATCGAGGCGTAAGAAGAAACGCAAATCCGCCGAAACAGAAAGGTGAAGAGTGGTGAAGAGTAGGTGAAGAGTGCCCGAATACTCTTCACCGCCCGGAATGCCGATAAACACAGGGGATTCCGAGCGAAAGGAGAAGAGTGAAGAGTATTTCTTCGTAAGCTTCGCATAAAAACGAAACAAAGGCATTGGGGAAGGCTGTTCTAGGCGAACAGTCCACTAGCGGCTATAGCGCCAGTAGGCTGTCTGTGGTTTGCCAGTTAACTGTCTGTCGTAAACAGCTTATGAATTACCAATTAGGAGTCTGATTAAAACAGGCAGATAATAACAGTTTCCAACATCATCAAACAGAAAAAGTATTACCTTGCCGCTATTGAGCAGCAAGGTAATTACGTACAGGATTGGCATACATCTCGAGAAATTTCTCTCTCAAGTAAGCTTCATCCTTATTTGGAAGGTCAATTTTCGCAAGCTGACCAACCATATATTTTTCAAACTTTGCCTTATCTTCGGCAGTATATTCAGCCTGATGAGCAGTTGAGTTTTCAAGCAAATCAAGAGCCACATAGTTGCCCGGAT
>ENA-OPWL01000702-OPWL01000702.1-human-gut-metagenome-genome-assembly--contig:-NODE-702-length-16127-cov-22.340343_pt1 | contig 16127 bp, 16 predicted proteins | sample MGYA00241508_ERZ502008 | MGnify/ENA primary metagenome ERZ502008 (study PRJEB25962, sample SAMEA2043046) | human gut metagenome | biome: human gut; feature: human-associated habitat; material: faeces... | reverse complement strand
TCATTGATGAGGAACATCCCATCAAAGTCGGAGGGAAAACATATAAAGTTGATTTATTGTTCTATCACAGACAGCTACAATGCATGGTTGCATTTGAGTTAAAAACCACAGAGTTCCATCCAGCTTACCAAGGGCAATTGGAATTTTATCTTGAAGCACTTGACCAAGAGGAACGTAGATCCAACGAGAACCCAACTATTGGTATCATTCTATGTAAAGAATCAGACATGGAAACAGTGCGTTTTGCTCTCAACCGCAGCATGAGCCCCATGATGATTATGCAGTATAAAGAACAATTGAAAGTGGGCGGTGTTATCCAACGCAGCATTGAAGAATATTGCAAATATATAAATACAGAGTCAGAAAAATAATAAAACGAGGCAAGTATATACAATAATTCCACTCAATTATCCTTCAAATGCCAAAAAGAGTTCGCCAACACTAAAATATAGTTCGCCAACAGCACAAAACAGTTCGCGAACCAAGAAAAACAGTTCGCAAACAACATAAAATATTTTTTAAGGAAGTTCAACTAAGCTATAAAATAGGAAACGAGTATATGGATTTAGAAAAATTACTAAGAAGTCTGCTCTACAGATTAGAAAGTATTGACGACGAAAGCAATTTTACTGTCATCGAAGATAAAGTAAATAAATTATCACATCAGATAAGTCAACTTAAAAGTGACCTATCTGATGTTACCTCCTTGTTTCATTTACTAAAAGACAACAAGAAGAGATTAACCTTGCTAAATATTGAAGACACGGACTATCTCCCCTGAGCCAGGATACCACCCATTTCACTCCGCTTCTATCTTCCAATCTGTAATATTATGCGTTGCCACATCAAAGTTAACCCCAACCTTTACGATTGGCAAGCCGCTTAAAGCGAAGCGCTTAGGATATTCCTTAAGATCGATCTGCTTCATCGCTGCATCAGCATCCTTATTGAGCTTCAACTCAAAAAGATAAAGATGGGTAGCAGTTCTCAATACCATATCCACCCTTCCCGATGGAGTGCGAACTTCTACATCTACATAATTATCAAGAATAGAGAATATCACATACATCATCTGCTGATAATGTCCCTCAGAGTCAACATTGTTGCAATACGGAACCGTGGCCAGATAAGCCTGAAGCATCTGCATGGCTCCATCCATATCGTTGCGACGGATAAGAGCTGACATCTTGGCAATGGTCGTAGTTCCCTTCACCGTATTCATACCTATATAATTAGGTAAGAGACTACGGTATAGCCCAACCCGAATCTCCTTGTTAGGAATATCCAGGGTATAGAGTTCCGTCTCCGGATCGTACCCCTTAATGGTGATGTAACCACTCTGATACAATAAAGGCATAACAGATGACATACCTTCTGTTGGTGCATCAAACTCCGACTGGTCGGCTTCACAACTACCAATCTCCGATGGCATAACCTGGAATTTCTTGAGCATTTCTATCAGATAAGTTGGTGTGCCTGAAGAGAACCAATAATAATCCAACTTACTTTTTGCCATGGCATTCAGCAAACTATAAGGATTGAATATATCAGGGGATTGCGCCGCAAAATGATATCCATCATAGAACTCCCGTAAAGCTTTCAATGCTTGCTCTCTACTCTTGCCCATTTTTTTCGCTAGATCATCAACATCCGCAGACATCTGAGACTCCAATTCTTCCTTGGTAATACCACAGATTCCTGCATAGTCATTACGCATACTTATATTCGTAATGTTATTCAGTTCACTAAAGATACTCAATTGCGAGAACTTCGTAATACCGGTCAGGAAGACAAAACGGAGCATTGGTTCACAATCCTTCAACGGACTATAAAAATTGCGCATCACATTGCGAAGCACCGGCAAGTTAACATCGCTATGAACAACGTCAAGAAAAGGTGCATCATACTCATCAATCAGTACGACAACCTGCTTACCTGTCTTTTCATTAGCAGTCTGGATGAGCGAAATGAGACGGTCGTTCGCATCAACTGCAGGAGATGTAATACCCCAGACCTTTTCCTGCTCAGCAAGTCGCCTTCCCAGATATCTTTCCAGCTGGTCTTTCTCCATATGCTTGCCTCCTGCCATACTAAAATGCAGTATAGGATATTCCGTCCACTCGTTTTCCAGCTTTTCGATGGCTAATCCTTTGAAGAGTTCCTTTTTGCCTTGAAAATAGCTTTTGAATGTTGAAACAAGCAATGACTTTCCGAAACGGCGCGGACGACTTAAGAAGAAATGCTTGCCACCGCTATGAGTCATGCGATAGACATATTCCGTCTTATCAACATACAGAAGATTCCGAGTGATTATTTCCTCGAATGTCTGGATTCCTACTGGATATAATTTCAATTCTGCCATTGTTCTGTCTTTTAAGTTTCCGGTGATAACAACCTATCAGTCTATTCAACTGCAAAACTAATCATTTTTTCCGTAATCACCAAACATTTCTGCTAGAATCTACTCTTGGGTATTAAATAAGTAATCGAATATCTATGGAAAACTCTTATTTGTATTACAAATCATTTCTCCTTTCACAGCAACTTCAATATACTGATATCCATAGACTTAAGTGTGAAGGCATTTTTTTATCGACACCGCTTCACATCACTTGCAACAAGAGTAAACGATGGAACTGAGAACAGCAAATGAAGGTAAAGTTCATTTGCTGTTCCAAAATTAGCTATTTTACTGAATAAACTCCTCCTTCACATTGAAACAAGGGCAATCTTTGGCGGCAAACTCATTGTGACCATGAACCGTCGCCTCGGGATATTCCTCCTTCAGCTGCTCTATCAGCGCTTTCAGCGCCGCCTTCTGCTGTGGGGTTCGGGTATCCTTCGGCTTGCCATCCTTGGATAGACCGCCGATGTAGCATACTCCGATGCTCACGGTGTTGTGACCCTTGCAGTGGGCGCCCACCTCTTCTACTGATCTGCCCACGTGGATGCTTCCGTCACGGTAAATCACGAAATGATAACCGATGCAGAAAAAGCCACGCTCACGATGCCAACGGTCGATGTCGGCTACGGTGTAGTCGCGACCTTCTCGGGTTGCACTACAATGAATGATGATTTCCTTGATCTTGCGCATAATGTACAAATTAATATTTACAATATAATTACTGGATAGTATGATTGAGATTTTTATTAGGAAGCACAATCATATACTCCTTAGGAATCTCGTCTTTCCCCCAGTCCTTGATAACCAACGTTACTTGCTCCTTCTCCTGCAAAGCATCGCTGATCATGTCGCAGAATTCCTGGAACTTCTCCTCGTTGTAAGCCACAAGTCCCGTCTTCAACGACTTGCCCATCACGATGCTTCCATACTTCAAGGCAAGCGGTCCAAAGCCTGGCGTAATATAAGGCTTGCGAAGCACAGGCATCTTCGACACTCGACCTTTCTCCTGTAGAATCGCAGGCATGGTTCTAACCTCCTCTACAATCTCAATCTTGAACTTCTTCTCCTCCTTCTTGCCTTTGTCCTTGTTCTTCTCTTTTTCCTCTTCCGTCTCCTTGATTTCCACCTCTACCTTCTTTTGGAATCTGATTGGTACGGGTGCAACCTTATAACGGCCTGCAGCCATGTATTTCTTAGGATGTTCTACGGTACCACTGAAAAATACTCCGTTGATAACCAATGTGCCATCCACACTCCATGGAGTGAAGCGACGGCGAAATATAACGATGTTCATAATGATGATATTTTTAGAAAATTAATACTTGCGGGCAGGTCATTAAGGGGGTTGGTGTATTGAAAAACCAAAATGACCCGAAATGACCTTGCCCCGAAATGACCCGTTTGTACGGTAGATGAAACTCTTTATACGGTGGATGAAAGTTTCTGATAACGCATATCTGGCAGCACCACTATCAAGCCCTGTCGCTTCCAGTTCTTCAGCATCTGCTTCACCGCCTCGAGAGTCGTGTTTGCACCCTTCACAGAAATGCTCTGCTGCTGTGCCTGCTCGAAAGAGAAGGTTGTGTCCAAACGTTCGAAGATAGAGTCGTTTTTGCCTCGATGTGTGCGATCATACGGCATCTGTCCGCAATAGTCTCTCGAAGAGAAAGCGTCCTCTATGCGACTACGGAAGAAGTAGAGCGCATTGTCCAACTGGTAATCTGCAAGAACATTGAACACTGCAAGCATGGTAGGCGTCTGCATCTTGATTATCAAATCCTTCCAAAGCCCAGGATTCTGCTTCAACAGCTTCTCTGCCCCCTGAAAACCGTGCTTCTGAATCAACGTCTCTGCCACCTTGCAGAGCATGATGCAGGTCATCATTCTCATCGTAGTAGGACAGATACGGAAACGCTGACGGGCTTTCACCTTGTCATCATTCTTCATGGTCTCCAGGCGAATCTGCTCCAGCCACTCCCTACCCTTGGCTTCCAGCTTCGGCAATTCCACCTCGCCTTCCATCAGGGGCAGCAGATGGGCAACCTGGATGATGCGGTCGCGCTGGCGATCGGTGAGCACATACAGATTTTCTGTCAGCGGAGTAAACGTATTGTCCGGGGTGCGAGCCACGGTAATACGGCTCTGAAAACCATCCGTATAATTGTTCACCACACGGTAAAGCGCATCAGGCGTTCCACACATCACTACATTCCATAACAGTCTGTCTATGTGTACATTCACGGCTTCTGCACTTCTAGCCTCACGCTCGTAGCTCGTACCGTCGTACGCCTGTCGGAGCATTACGGAGAAGTCGCTCATCGCCGACTTCCACTTCTGCGCCACGGTGTCAGCTTCCGGGGTAAACGAGAAGGCGTGCTTGCCTTCGGTGTTAGCCAGACGCTCGGCAAGATTTGCCACAGTGTTGTTCAGCGTCAGACATCTTACAGGCAGTTTCGGCTCTTCCGGCTGCTCCTTTTTGTTCTTCGCCGCACGCTTCTTGGCTCTCCATTCATCCTCCTTCTGCTGATACATTTTATCCATATCCTTTATCTCCGAAGTCCAAGCATCAATCACGGGGTCAATGCTTCCCTTACCAGAGGCAAAATCTCCGGCGATGTAGGAGATGAGGTTCAGCGAGTTCATCTTGCCGTGAACAGACACCTTAACTCCTGTAGCCAGCATTCCGATGGCTGGGCAGATGGCGGTAATTACGGGCATTGCCAGGGCGGGACCCACCGCATCAAGCGAATCCCTCACGCCCAGCGGCATTCTGGGCAGGGCGTTGTAATAGAACAAATCGTCCTGAGCATTAGCCTCGTCCAGCGCATTCACAAGCGCATCGCTGCCTTCGGAACTTTCCCCCTTTGCAGCCCCCAGCTTCATTCGCTCCTGTCGGATGGCGGCAAGCACATCTTTCAGTCGCTTAGGCATTTGGGTGATTTTCTCGTTCAGCGCCGAGTTGATGCAAGCCATCTTTTCCTGCTCGGGAAATCCATCATAGCAAGGGATAATCTGAGCCATCAGGCTGCGGTCGAAACCACAGATGTGGCGCAGGTTCACAGCAAGCTCAAAGGTCAAAGTGTTGCGATTGGATCGAACAGGCTCATGCCCATCATTATACATCTGCCACCACTTCGAGATGATTTCAGAATACGGGATTCCGAGGTAATCATTGCTGACCGATGAAGTGGATGAAGAAGGAGACGATGAAGAGTTTGAAGAAGAGGATGAAGAAGCAGAGGGCGATGTAGATGGCGAAGTCGAAGCAGGCTGAGCCTGATTCTTAGAAGGATTCTGAGGATTCTGAGAAGCCTGAACCTTTGAAGGATTCTGCTGATTTCCCTGGTTCTTCTGACTCTGATTCTGATTCTTCTGATTTTCAGGATATTTCAGATTCTCTTGATTCCCAAGATTTTTCTGAGAATCCAAAGTCTTCTCTTCCTCATTCTCCAACCAAGGCTTGTAATGCTTGTTCGCCTTGTGCGCCCCTGGAGGAAGTTCTTCTTGCCCATACTTCTCACGCTCTTCCAATACCTTGCCTTCAGCAGCCACGACAGCCTCCTCAAACACATCCTTGAAGAGTTCAGGCGAAAGATAAAGCAGATCGTCTGCATCAGCAGAAGTCGTGAAATACACTCGGTTAATATCGTGAGCCGAAGTATCCATCTCGCACTCCAGCATCTTGGCAATTCTTACCTGATTCTCGAGAATAGTCTTGCCCATCTCTCGTTTGCAAACCGCATGACCGCCTTGTCTTGCGCTGCGTTCCAGCATCAGCAGACCATATTTCTCAGGCTCCTGCAGCATCAGCTTAGCCGCCTTCTCGAAATCCTGCTTATCGTCCAAATCGAAGCCGAAAGCCCGGCTTGGCAGCTTCGTTCCCTTCACCAGCCCTTGCGGATAATGTCCGGAATAATTAAACTGCACCAGTCTTCTCTTCGCCCCTTCGTTTCCTTCGCGAGCCAGTCGCAGGTTAGCCTTCTGCTCGTAGCTTCCACGAATCAGTTTATATTCCTCTTGCGAGGTGATGGAGCGGGCAACCTTGTGCCCGTTCTCCACCCTTATCAAATAACAGCTCATTTATGTGTATCCACTTACTATTATTAAGTTGAACATCCATATATTTTATCGCTTCAACTGATATTCTACCAAAGCATCCGCAGCCTCTTCTGCCTCCTTCACCAATGTGCTACCGATATTGATTCCCTCATCGCAGAACACCTTCAGGGTGAGCTGGATGGCTCCATCCTTGGTCTTGCTCAATCGTCCATGCGCCAACTTTCTGATCAGCACCGACTGCGAGCGGACTCGTGGTTTAACCACGAAATCAAAAGTACCATCCGAAAGCTGCTGGGCTACGCCCTGTGATCGGAATCCAGGCACCTTCTCTCCCCCTCCGTGCTCATTAGGAGCAAAGAGGAAACACTTGCTCTCATCGTAGAAAGCCATACCACCCAACTGCACGTGCTGGCTACCATTATTCACCTGCTGGCCGTTAACCTGCTGATTATAAACCTGCTGATTATTTACATTTTTCTTCATTTACCGAATTGTTTTGCGAGAAGAAACGTGTGGAATTTTGCGCGCTTTACCATGGAAGATCCTCCGCAGTCCCAACTCAGTTAATAATTAAAAGCTTTTGCCCCCTTTTTACCTTTTTACTTTTTTACCCTTTTACTTTTTCAATGTCCGTAACGAGGATATCCTGATAAACCTGCCCATTATACTCACGAGCCGTGAATCTGAGCGTAACCGCAACCAATGCTCCCGGAGCAAACTTACACTGCGCCATATTGCCGAGCATTGCCGCAGCATATTGGTTCTCGTACTTGCCACCCATCTCCTGCAACACGATGTTGCACTTCATCATCTGGCCGCTCTCGCTCTTCTGGATCTGCACGACAAAAGCCTCGCCCTGCTTCACCACTCTCATGATCTGAGTATTCATATTATAAAGTAGTCGGAAGTTGTTTCAAGATCACCAAACCATTTCGGCGTTGTCTTGTTTCTTCGACGCTGCAAAAGTACTGCGAAAAGCAAGGCAAAGCAATCCTTTTCCCACAACTTCCCCGAAAAACCCGTGATTTTGGGAAAAATCGGGCATTTCTTGGGAAAAAGTAAAAAGAAAAAGAAAAAGGAAGTTAAAAAGTAAAGAAAATAAAAAAATCACTCCTCTTTTCCCCCCAAAATCCCTCATTTTTTCCCAACGTTGGGAAAAATCGTGGGAATCTTGGGAAAAATTACCCATAAAAATAAGAAAAGCACCTCCTTCACCATCCATGAAGAAGATGCTTTTAACAAAAGCAACCAAAGTTACCCAAAAATATTATTCCAAATGCTAGTAACACTATCTATGTACTATTAAATTAATGAAGCTGTTTCAATTCTTCTTCTGTCAATCCTGTAGCCTGCATGATTTGTGACCGAGACATACCCATTTCCAACAAGTTACGGGCTACTTCCACTCTACCCTTAGCTATTCCCTTTTCCTCGCCTTCAATATACGAGCCATAAAGGCCGGAGTAATAATCATCAACAGCCTTAATACTTTCATCGTATTTTTCCTGCTCCTCACTACTCAAGCAACGAACATCCGCCAATTTAGCTAGATGATTGAATATCTTCTTCTGTGCCGTAAAAGGCAATCTTTCCAATACTTCCATATACTTCAACACATAAATCCATTTTTCAAAACCAGTCTCGCATTCTTCCTCACTCTTATCAAAGAAAGGAAGAGAAAGATAGATGAAACGAAGCTTGTCAGAAAACATCGAGTCGCTAGACTTCTCCCTCAAAGCAACGTCTGTCCTAAACTTTGTCACCTCATGCTCCCTTGGCATAAAATTCATGATGCAAATCACATAAACCGGCACAAACTGGTATAAAACAGCAGTGCGGACACCAGCTTCATCAAACTTCTTGCGTTGGGCAACAAAAGCCTTACTAGCATAATAGATGGAACGATTCACAAAGAAGGGTACCCATCTGTTCTGCATCTCGACGATGAAATGTTTGTCATCGTCGGTAACACAATAGATATCAAAGATGCAGCCACGGAGATCATTAGTATCTCCAAGCTGTTCCTTATCCTTGAATGTTACGTCCTTGATTTGAAACTCGCCTTCAAACAAGTCGTTCAAAAAATTAATCAGCAAGTCCTTGCTGAACTCTTGACCGAAGAGACGCTTGAAGCCCCAATCGGTAAAGGGGTTGATGTATCTACCCATAATTTATCGTTTTAGATTCTATAAATCTGCTGCGAAGATACACTTTTTTATTGAAACTACCAAGAATTTCTAGAATTTTCTATGAAAAATAAGAAAAGAAAAAGGAGAGTGAAAGGTGAAGATCTGAACTGTCGCAAGTTTGCCCCCACTCGCCCTGAAGGGGCAGAAGCTCCTAGCCCAGGGCACTCGCCCTGGGTAAACCAGCAATCAACCTTGCGCCCTGTAAGGGCAAAAGCTTTAAAAATCACCCTCACAACTAACATTTAACACTCCAAATATTTATAATTCGAAAAAAATGCTTATTTTTGCACTACAATTCAGTTAAACGTTTTAAAAGGAAATGGATATGAAACGGATAGAAGAACGATATATTAGCTTGCTTACCGATTTTGGTTTGAAGGCGTATCGTGATGTCAAGAACTCTATAGATACGGCTTTAGAAAAGGGGCGTGAGGAAGGTAAAAACTCGAAGGCTATCCAAATAGCAAAAAAGATGTTGGATGCTGGCATGGATATCGAAACGGTTATGCAAATAACAGATTTGTCAAAAAGTAAGATTGAGAAACTAAAATGATAAATCTCTATTCATACTTGAATTGATAAACTGAGTCCGAAATGCTTATTTTGCATTCATTATAGCTTTCACTGTTTTATTTTGAATTTTTATATATCTTTGCAGGCAAAGAATTATTATTCCTCAAATCTTCAATCTATAAGGTTTAGTGGAATTTTGCAGGCAAAGCTATAAAAATCATTTTATTGTACATATTCCTTGCAAAAAAGAAACGTCGCAGACCCAACCCCTTACCCTATAAAGCGGCTTGAGATAATACGCTGGTTCAACCAGAAAAGCACGGTCTTTAACTTTAACCAAAGTCTGTTTTGTTTGGAACAGGTTGGCATAAGCATAGCTGTCTATATAAATGTTCAATATATGCCTACGCATTGTTTTAACCCAATTAGCAGGGACAGTGATGAACTTGAATACAAAGGTTTTGATTCTGCTGGTGACGCGCAATCCAAAATCATGGGGTCTCAATCTCTGCATAATAGCTTTGTAGAAGTTTCTGATGAGAGCTGTCATAAGCAGGAATACAGTATTCTGTGCCATGAACGATTTTGGCAATCGATTCCAGCCAAAGCCATTGATCATGTCATCGAAGATGCGTTCCTTGCCATCACAAAAATATACGCACATCAGAGAGCGTAGAATCTCACTATATTGATAACCAAACATTGTACTTCTTATTCCCAAGGTGGAATCTATAGTTTGAGTTAAAAAAGCATTAAATAGCTCCATAATCGAAAAAATCCTCCAAAAGGAGTGAGTTTCTCAGATTTTATTTGTACTTTTGCAATGTCATTCAGAGTTTTATTATATTTTATTGCAACACTAAGATAAGTGAAATTTCTGACATGACAAAATTCTGAGCAACTTTTTGTTGCTCAGGTGCTTATAAAAATTATTAAATTATAGTGTTGCGGAATTAAGGCTAATATGAACGTAGATAGAAATTTAAAAAATAGCAAAGCAGGACTTTTGGCATATTTCAGAAGTCGTGCGAACGAGATAGTAAGCGAATTGGCACTTCAGTACTCAGCAGCTGATTACAAGAAAAAAGCATCTGCTCTGAATAAAGCAATAATTCAAAGTAAAGACAATCTGTTATCTATACTTGAAGAAACTGCAAGAACTCAACAATGGACAAATAGAGAAGTCCTTGAATGCGTTTTGATGATAACCTATACAAATGATGTTGTTATGCTTGAATCTCGTAATGCAGTTTGGCAATACGACTATATGGCATTTTCACGTCGAGTAGGTGAATTGTGGGAACCTTTCTGTAAACTGTGTTTTAAATACCCTTCTACAGGAATATCTTCCTTTATTCCACCACTTTTCTCAGAAGTTAAAGAGAGTCTTACTACCGAGATTGTAACATATATTGACGGATTGGCTATTCAGACGCATGAGAAAAAACAACTTAGACGTTATTATGATAAAGTCTGGGGACTGGTTACATCAGGTGAAATACAATTGGAATGTGATTTGCATTTTACCGATGGAACGACCAAATATATTGTCGATTTCAAAAGCGGATTCGGCTCAAATGAGAAGGGCAATACTAACAGATTGCTTCTTGTAGGAAGTATCTATCAGAACATAGAGACGGAAAATTATAAATGTTTGATTTTTGTTCGTTCAACGGAGAATAATCACTATTTAACCACACTCCAAAACTCTGGAGTATGGGAGACTTCTTGTGGTTCAGACACATACTCAAAGATTCATCAATTTACAGGCTTCAATATTCATGATTGGATTGAGAACAATATTGATTGGATGAATGACTTTGCTCCTCAAATGAGAGATACTGTAACCCATAACGAACTTCAAAATTATCTTATCTGGTAAACAAATGGATTCGGCATTAACATACCAAGCTTATTATACAAAATCAGATCCTATTCTCAACTACATGACTGGGATGCTGAATTTTGAGCCACATGATAACATTTTGGAGCCATGTGGTGGGGATGGCGTGTTCATTGATAAAATCCTGGAGAATAATCCAGATGCGCACGTTAATGTATTTGAATTAAATCCTTCAGCCGTTGTGGGCTTGAAGGAAAAGTATAGCAACAAACATAGTATTTCTGTAAAGGAAACTGATACTTTGCTTGATTCAACAATTGTATCTTGTTCTCAAAAATACGATAAGATTATCGGAAATCCTCCTTATGGTGCTAGGAATGATGAGAAGAAAAAGGATCTTCTCAACAAATTATACTCTGACTTATATACAAAAGAGAGTTATACTTTATTCCTTTATGCATGCACACGTTGCCTGAAGGAAAACGGAGAACTTTGTTTTATTGTACCAGATACATTTCTATCTCTCCATAGACATTTGTCTATTAGAAAGTTTTTGTTAACTAATACACAAATTAAGGAGTTGGCTTTATTCCCATCTTCTTTCTTTCCTGGTATAAATTTTGGTTATGCGAATCTCTGTATCATTACACTGAAGAAATCCTCTGATATTTCTCAGAATATGAATAATGAAATAGTTATTCGAACAAGCTTTAAGACGGTAGAAGAATTGGAAAATACTGATTGCGGTACTCGCAAAATTATCTCTCAGAAATCTGTTTATGAAACTGTTGGTTCTGCATTCATGTTTAAATCAACTGATAAAATAACCAATCTGATCAATAATGAAGAGTTAAAAAAGATTGGAGATATAGCCAGTTGTGTTACTGGGTTTTATTCTGGAAATGATAAGAAATACCTTCATCCACTAAATAGTGAGATTAAAAATTCCAAAAAGTATATCTGTGCTAAAACTGAGAATATCCGTAGAACGGAATTGTCTCAGGAAGAAAAAGTCACTGGCATAACGGAGGATGATTATCTTGTACCCATCGTTAAAGGTGGCAATATTGAGTATATTAAGCCAAACCATTGGTTTATGGATTGGTCTACTCAAGCTATTTCAGAATATAAACAAAGCAAAAAATGTAGATTCCAAAACTCTGATTTCTATTTCAAAAATGGAATCGGAATACCGATGATACGTTCATCTAAACTTACAGGAGCTTTGATTGAGGGTCGTTTATTTGATCAGTCAATAGTCGGAGTCTTTCCAAAAGAAGAGAAGTGGATATTTTACCTTTTAGGTTTCTTCAACTCTTCTGTTTGCACTGAACTAATCAATGCAATCAACCCATCAACCAACAATTCTGCCAATTATATTAAGAAAATTCCTTTTGTTGCACCTTGTGACGAAATCAAGAACAAGGTTGATGCTTTAGTTCAGAATATCATCGCCACCTTAAAAAATGGTGATACGAATATTGAAGTTGACATAAAGGAAATTGATGAGGTTTTTGCCAATCTGTATTTTAAAAACATAGGAATTGACAGTACGAAATCTAAGAATGTCAAGACTGTGGCAAAACAGTTGAATTTCTTGGAATTGTTTGATCAATATGCGGGCAATCCTATCGTTGAAAACTGGATGGTTCATGATAGTGTGCCTTGTAAATATGGATGCAAAATAATTCCGTCATCTCTTAATATTGCCAAGAATTGTTTGATTAGTCTCGTTAAATCGGATAATCTTGAACATTTTATCGGACAATCAGCCAAGATATATTATACAGGGAAAAAGTTTCCAACAACAGTTGCTTTAAATAAATTATATTACTTCGTGCCATACCTTAAAGGTCAAGGAATAAGAGATATTTATCTGATTAAAAAAGCACGTCTTGGATTTCGCAAAGAAGGAACTTCTGAGGAAGATCAGAATGACCTTAGACTTGTATTCGAGATTGAGTTTATAGGACAGCTTTTCAACGATTACCAGTTCATTGATCTAAAGATCTGGAGAACATTTACTGACACAACTCTTAAAGAGCTATTAGACGACCAAGGTTAATAGCAAGCATAGTTTGGTAGTTTAACAAGAATTTATACAAGCCGACTGATTTTAAGCGTAAGCCTAAGGTTAGTCGGTTTGTTTTATTTGAACCATCCATAGTAACTACCAAGCCAACAGACTACAGCTGCTATAAAAGAACCAAAGCCGAGGGTGAAGAAGAACCAGAAGAACCACTGTGCATAGTGAACGAGATAGCAGCCATCATATTCCTTGTTGCGTTCACAGACTTTCTTCCGCTCATCAACAAACATGGAATTGGCCTCACGGATATGCATTTGCATCTGCGTGGTCATCCATTGGCGTTCTTTGGCAAACAGTTCTTGGATTTTCTGCCAATCAGCATTATTGATATTTACAGACACCTTTAATTTTGTGGGAGCATTCAGAAGAATTGAAACAAGACTTATCGAAGATGGATATTTGGACATAAACAACTTTAATTAGTGTCCACCAAATTGATAGTTAACCAAACTTTATCTACGCTAGCAAAAGTAAGGAAGGTGCGCCCTCCCATCGCACCTTCCCTACTCCTTCCTCCCTCAAAAACTTCTCATCAATTCCTCCCTTTTCTCCAGCTTATAATACAGCTCCTGGGCGGTATGATAATCGGGATCGGAATCTGCAAGCCACTCATCAAAGGGGCGGTTGTGGTTCATCTGCGTTTCCTGCTTTCTGAACGATTCCACCACGCACCTCTTTTCTACTTCCGGAAACATCAGGTTCATGCGGGCGGCAAAGGCAGACTTGTCCTTATCCTCCTTCACCATGTGGAACGTATATTTCATCAGACACCACACAATGTACCAGTCCTGCTGCTTCGTGATGTTGCCCTTTAGCCAGAACTCCAGCTTCTCCTTCAGCTTGGCTGGATCTACCCAGTTGGCAAAGAAAGAATCGCCATTTCGCTCATACTCATCAGCCCTGGCTATTTCTACCGCCAACATATCATGCTCACCCTGATACATAAACAGATTTTCAAAATCCCCGGGCGAAGCCTCCTCTCTTACAAGCATGTGGACAAGCTCCTCCTCATTCTCCTCATCCTCCACATTATTGAACCAGATAGAACAAAGCGTATAATTGTTGAATTTCCCCTCTACTTCACTCATCACTTTCTGTAAACTCAAAGTGGTAATATCTATTCTTCTCTCTTTCAGATGACGCTTCTGCACCTTGGCTACATGCTTCAGATGACCGGGTAGCGTATGCTCATCAAATCTTCTTTTGATGTAATGATAAATGATGGCAGCTTCGTGGTCGGTGCGGAAAACTCGGGTCTTGCACAAATCGGTAAATTCTCTGTATATGTAGGTAACCGTGGCGACGGTCTTCTCCAAAGCCAACTTCAATCCGCTAGAGATAAAGTTCTTGTAGTGAGACTCATAGTTCGAAAGGTCTGCGTCAGCCGGAGCCTCCTGCTTCTCACACAGCTTGAAAAGATCTTTGCCACTGGGCATCTGACCATACTCCTCCACATCCAGCAGATAGTCTGCATGCTTTCGGGCGATGGTCTGAATGTCTTTCAGCACCTTCTCTAAGATTTCCGTATAGATAGCCATCAGTTCATTATCATAGTTTTTGTAGATGGTAATATAGACTTTCTTATGGAGCTTATGAATATATTTAAGAAAATCTGTCAATTGCTCGGCAAGGTCTTGGTAAATATGATAATAATAGGTAAGACCCTTATGCTTTCCAGTATTCCATTGAATGTCTTCTATAGCATATTGAATCTCCTTACATAAATGTTCAGCCTCTCTCTTAAACAGGGCAACATCTTCTTTGGTTATAGGGGTGTATTTCTTGGCTCCTGTAGCCTCATCTATAACAAACAGGTCTTCTTCTGATTTGATTTTCAGACGAAAAACGTAACGATTATCGGTATTGTATAGGTATTCTGATTCCATTGTGTTTATGTTGTTTAATTACGAACTCAACCGCCGATTCCATACGGTACATAGAAATGGCCCCTCAAAGTTACAAAAAAATGGCGAAAAAACGGCCATTACAATAGAATATTAAAACAAAAACGGGAAAAAAAGCCTTTAAAGCAAGAAAAATCACCATATTATTGCATTTTTGCGACTTTTCAAAATATCAGATATTATCACACCCATCTATTTATTCTATCTATTTAGTATTCAATCTTATAACAAATAGAACCACATTTTCTTTGTTATAGAATATTGCACTTTCTGAATAAAAAACAAGAGAGAGCTTTTGCAAAAGGCTGGTTGAAAAACACGCTCGAAGCCCAGAAAAAGAGCCTCAGAAAGCAATTTTCATACCCGCAGAACGGCAAAATGAAAGGGGAAAATGAGGGGTTTTGAACGTGAAAAACAAAAAAACTCAGAAATAACTTAACAGATTTACACGATATCAAGACAAAACGAAGAGGGAGAGTATAGAAAAACAGAAGAGAATCTATAGCTTTTAAAGATACAATTCCAAGAAAGTACAACTTTCACTAGTTGGCAATATCTTGCTGTTAAACAACATCTTACGACAACACAGCGTTGCATCTTTTAGAATCAAACTAAACCCTCTATCAGGTCATTTCGGGTCAAAGTCATTTCGGGTCATTTTGAAAATACAATGTCATTTTCAGCCATAGTATAATATAAATTTATATTATACTATGAGTGACTTTGCGCCCCGAAAATGAAAATGACCCGAAATGACTTTGACCCGAAATGACCCAGAAGACGTAAAAAGCTTCTGCCCACCTTCAGAGCGAAAGGAAAATGCTGGTGGAAACGAAACATGTAAATATCTTCAATAGTTACATATCTGTATATCAGTTACTTACGCCATTTTTACCATCTTATTCCGATAAAAACTTGCTTTCGCCTTCGAAATTTTGTATCTTTGCAGCGGCAATCGAAGGAACAGCCTATTGTGCCGAAAACCGGTCATCTATGAAGACCGGAGTTGGGCTTAAATGATGGCAGGCGCCGGTCATCTATTAAGACCCCAAAAAGCACAGGAAACGGACGTTCCGGGTAGTTGTGATTCAGTGAACTCTTAAACACAGAACAGAGTATGATTAAC
>ENA-OPWL01000699-OPWL01000699.1-human-gut-metagenome-genome-assembly--contig:-NODE-699-length-16243-cov-3.922721_pt1 | contig 16243 bp, 9 predicted proteins | sample MGYA00241508_ERZ502008 | MGnify/ENA primary metagenome ERZ502008 (study PRJEB25962, sample SAMEA2043046) | human gut metagenome | biome: human gut; feature: human-associated habitat; material: faeces... | reverse complement strand
TGACAGCCGCGCCAGCGGAGACCTGTTCTGTCCCCGGCGTCAGGGATGCGTGGCAAATATGACGAGTAATCCGAACAGAATAACAGTAGCCGCACCAGGTTTTTATCCGAAGATTTCTTTCAGACTGGTGCGGCTGTTTAAGTATTAAGATATTAAGGAGGCGAGAGTGATGTTTGAAAAATTCCATCGAGGTGACATATATTCGGCTGATTTAAGCCCTGGTATCGGCTCCGAACAAAGTGGCTCTCGTCCTGTACTCATTCTTCAAAACAATGTGGGAAATTGTTTCAGTCCTACGATTATTATTGCAGCAATTACCAGTGTAAGCAAAAAAAGCAGAAAGTTCCCCACGCATTACCACTTAAATGACAGATGCGGTTTGGTGAAACCATCTGTTGTTATGCTGGAACAGATCAGAACAATCGACAAGTCGAGGTTAAAAAACTATATTGGTCATCTAAACAAGGATGACATGGAAAATATAAACAAGACGCTCTTGTGCAGTCTGGGGATTACATAAAAGTGCCGAAAGGCTCGTATCATTTTCAGGCTGTGCAAGTAGAGTTATAATTTCGTTAGGAATTGCGGAGGTGATTCTGAATGGAGAATATCCAGAATAAAAGCACATTGATTCCTTCAGATGAAATCCGGTCAGAAGAACTTCTGGCGGAACAAAAATTTGAAGCGTTTATCACTTCGCTGGCACATATCATCGAGAAATATGGTATGAGAGTGCTGGGCGAGGTTGACGGAGCTGCGTGAGAATCGCAGCTTTACATAGGATATTTTCCAAAAGTAAATTTTGGAGGTATGAATTATGAACCGATATGGAAAACGCTGTGTTTTGTATCCGAGGGTCAGCACAGAGATGCAAGTGGACGGATACAGCCTGGAAGGTCAAAAAAATATGCTGACACGATTTGCGGATCGTGAGGAAATGATCGTTGTTGATACTTATGAAGATGCCGGTAAATCCGGTAAATCCATTGAGGGACGGCCTGCCTTTCAAAAAATGCTCAGAGATATTGAGGATGGCTTGGACATTGACTATATTTTAGTGTATAAGCTGTCACGGTTTGGCCGTAATGCAGCAGATATACTTAACTCTTTGGAGTTGGTTCAATCTTATGGTGTAAATCTGATTTGCATAGAAGAAGGGATTGATTCCTCTCAGACAAGCGGAAAACTTTTGATTTCTGTACTATCTGCTGTGGCTGAGATTGAGCGTGAGAATATTATCGAGCAGACGATGAACGGGCGGCGCGAAAAGGCACGGCAAGGTGGATGGAATGGTGGCTTTGCTCCCTACGGGTATACACTGGAAGATAACAAGCTGATGATTGAAGAAACAGAGGCTGTGGCAATACGGAAGATTTTTGAATTATATACTTCATCGGAAATCGGTTTGGGTGGTATTGCGAATCAGTTGAACTTACAAGGTATACGGAAAATTCCGAGGCAGAATGGCACATTAGAGGATTGGACAGGACATTTTATTAAACTGATATTGGATAACCCGGTTTATTGCGGTAAAATTGCCTATGGACGGAGAACGAAGGAAAAAGTCAAAGGCACAAAAAACGATTACCAGATGAAAAGAAATGACGATTACATTCTGACAGAGGGACAGCATAAAGGAATCGTTAGTGAGGAGGTATGGGAAAAGGCTCATGCCAAGCGTCTTAGAACCGGAGTAAAGCAACCGTCAAAAATTGGGCGGGATCGAGTTCATTTGTTATCAGGTCTGCTGAAATGCCCGGTTTGTGGAAGTCCCATGTATACGAATAAACACGCATGGACAAATAAAGATGGCACTTACAAAGAAATTTACTATTATGTATGTAGTCGGAATAGGATGGTCCGGGGTAAGCATTGTGAATATAAGGCGATGCTGAAAAAGACCGATATTGAACCGATGGTCATTGAGGCAATTCGTGAGATCGTAAGGAATGAGGAATATGCCCAAGCCATTAAAAAACGGATTGGCGTTCAGATTGACACGAAAGCAGTGGATAAAGAACTGGAGGGCTATCAGGCAAAGCTGAAGGAAGTTGATCTGAATAAAACAAGATTGGAACGGGAAATTGACAGTCTCCCTGCTGATGCAAAATATCGGGAACGAAAGCTCCATGATATGACCTTGCGGTTAGATTCCCTATATGATGTCATTGTTGAGCTGGAGGAAAAAATCGAAGATGCCAGACTTCGGCGAGATGCAATTAAGCAGCAGGCAATTACTCTTGAGAATATTTACAAAATCATGGTGAATTTCGACTGCGTTTATAATATAATAAATGACGAAGAAAAGAGAAATGTGGTCACAGCCTTGATTAAGGAAATTGAAATTTACAGGAATGACGAGTCTGAATATCCGCTAAAGCGGATTGGCCTGAATTTTCCGGTGTTCAAGGATGGCGGGGAAGTTACGGAGCTTTTGTGGGACAAAGGGAATACCGTTGAAGCGGTTCTTCTTTTGACCAAACTCAATGTCGAGCGGCACATCGAAGTGGACGTCAGCATGGATGAACTGGATGTGACTGCTGCGGAAAGCAAGGCGACTTACAACGAGATTCGGGATTATGTATGGGAGCATCATCAGTTGAAGGTCTCCAATCTCTATATCGCACAGGTGAAGCAGAAGTACGGCATCATCGAGCGGGAGAATTACCATAAAGCGAAAAACGAGAATGCAAAGCAGCCCCAGTGTCCGAAGGAAAAAGAGTATGCGATTGTGGAGGCATTGAAGCATTTTAAGATGATCTAATGAGTAAATCCCCAGTCTAAACCGACTAAAATCGGTACAGACTGGGGATTTTTCAATCATCCGTCGGATTCATGATTGTATTCAGATTTTCTATCACGAATTCCTGTGCATTCTCATCATAAACCACGCATGGATATTCTCCACGTACTCCTGTACGTATTTCAGTAGTGATTCCCATCGCAATACCGCTGGCAGTTGGAACCTTGCGACATTTCCCTGCTGATATTTCTTCCTCCTCCATAAGTCCAACTTTTACTAACCACGCTGTGATTGTTCTATAGGAGACTTTCCGCATTTTCTTTTCGTCCAGAATCTCATTTACTTTATAGCTGATTCCGCTAGCGGGAATCGGCGTTTTGGACGGTATATATTGCAGCTTTTCCTCTTCCGTAATGTAAAACTGTTTCTTATCCTTCCCGGACACCTTTTTAGGTTCATGACCATCAAGCTGTTTTCTCAGGACATCGGATACAAAGAACAGGCATCGAGAAATCTTTACGTTATTCACGATGTCCTGTTCTGGAATCGGCGTTCCGTCCAGTGGATTCACCCCATTGGCAAGGCTGTCAATATAGTGTTTTGCGCGGTGGAGCTTTTCCTGTTCAGTCATCTAGCACACTCTCCTGCACACTTTACATAATATAGGGTTCTATTATCTTATCAGACATTCAAAATCTTCTGAACTGCATACGGCTTTGCATACTTTATGTAAGCGTCACTCACATAAATCGTTCCATCCTCACGTGGTTCCTTCCACATAGCCGGATATACAACAAGTTTTACTTCTCGTCCTCGGTGCTTCGCTACAATTTCATTATTCGTAACAAGGAGCGTGCATCCTGATACTCGCAAAATCGATTCCAGCGGGAGCAGCAGTGCTTTCTGTCCCTCTACTGTTAATGAATCAGCCAGCTCTCCATTTACTCCCCAATCGAGGAGTTCTAATGCAGCAAAACGATCAAGTAGACCATGTACATACTGATTTCGATAATGCTTTAAGCACTTGTGACAAGCGTTACCGCAGTCGCAAGAAGCCAAAAGCTCACGGATTCGATTCAATAACGTTTCAATATTGTCCGCTACGCTGACTGCATATCCTGCACCGCTGGATAAACTGTCGTATAGATAAACATCCACAAACGCCCCGGCATTATTGGTCCGGATTCGGTATCCTGTAACAAGTTCTGTGAACTCAATGTCCAACTCTTTGCTCGCCGCCAAACGAAATGCTTCTGCCAGCGATTGAGCTGCCCTCGTCAGCCAAGGATTATCCGTTCGATGAATATCCATCTTCTGTTCATCCAGCTTGATTTCCAATACCAGCATATCCGTGATGAAATCATATCCAATATTGACATTTCTTGCATTTCTATGGCTACACGGTTTCCGGGCATATTTCGATTTATAGGGTCGTAAAACTCCATCCAATGTCTTTTCATTGTCACCCGGCATTGCTGCACCGCAATCCGGGCATACCATAAATCCCTTGTTTCCAAGTCCCTGATTCACCATAATAATTCGCTGGTTTGTGCGAGAAGCCATCCGGATATTCTTGCAGCCGGAAATCGGTTGAATGTCCTCCGCATCCGGAAGTGTCGAATATAGCGGCGGTTGAACCGATGAATATTCCTCTTCCAGCTGTGCATCCGGTACTGCCTCTGCATTTTTAGGTGCAAACCCCCACGGTCGGAGCATTTGCCTTCCTTCCTCCAATGCACGATTTCCGCAGAACGGACAAGCATCTGGCCGCTCATCTGCAAGACCAAACCATCCGCAATCCGGGCAAGTCAGAATATTCTTCAGATAGTTTGCATCATCCATATAAGCCCTTGCGGGTGTCGTTGCTTGACCGTATACCCGATCACTTCCGGGACTATACAATCCTCCTATCTGATAGGTTTGTTTATCCACGACGATTGAGCGTCCCGGTGCATATTCACTAATTGCAACATCCAATCCGCGATCCACTTCATAACGAAGGATTCCATTCATATCGGAAATATATGTACTGACCACATTTTTAGGGAAAGAGTAGGTTGGTATGATTCCTTCTTCATAAAGTGCATCCAGTAATGTTTTCTGTTTGTTCGCCGAAGCGTTCGGTATTGCTTCAAACTGCTCCGGATGCGCGTTTCGCTTTTCTTTCAGGTTCTTTAGGCTTTCAGCAAATTCATTTCTGAAAGCATCCATATCCAGTACAGCGTTTGCTGGCACGAGTGCAGATTTTCGTGGTATCTTAAAGTCCTGTAAAAAATCCATAAACTCATCCAGCACTTCATCCAGAAACAGCACTGCAGGCAGTTCGTCCAAGCTTGAGTGCTTTGAGGCAAGGAACTCCTGTAATGCAATCATATTCAAATGCCGTTGCAATAACTTTTCGCTCCGAATGTCAATCCATGGTCGTCTTGGATCGCCACGAAACATCGGAACCGGATTATTGAAATATAGCGTATCGTGCGGTCCATCTTCACAGAAGGTTACAATAGTAGAAAGGCTTGCGCCTCGCCGACCTGCACGGCCTGCGCGCTGCTGATAATTTTCTCGCATAGGTGGAACATTTCTCAGCCCAACTGCTACCAGAGAGCCGATATCAATACCGACCTCCATCGTGGTTGTACTGCTAAGAATGTCAATCGGCGTTTCCCCTTCCTGAATCAAATCCTGAAATCTCAATTCATAGTGTTCTGTTTGGCTCCACAAATCCATCCTTTGATCCTTATGGGAAAGTTGTGCAGTATGCTCTTCCGTATCGATCACATGGATTTTATTGCCTTTCAACGCATCTACAACAGGTTTTCTCCAAAAATCCAGTGATTGATATTCTTTCTCGTTCAATACATGAGTTCCTGTAAAACCACAACTCGGACACTTTCCTCGCAGGAGATACGGTGTGATTTCAGAGCATTGTTCACACCGATACCATTTATGTTTTGCATCAAATCGGGGCTTCACCCGTTGAAGATCAACATACAGCCTTCCATTATCCGGTTGTGCCGAATCTAGGAAGTTATTCTTCAAAACTCTCCGCAAGACATTCAAGTCATTGGAATCATCCGTCCACCCCATGATTCCCTGAACGGTCTTTGTGAAATTCCACTCCTTTGCCAATCCGTAGAAATCATAACTGCGACGTACTTCCAAACGCACCTCATCCGGAATCGTATGTCCCAATGCAGTCGCATCGTCACACACTGAAATCATCCACGCATTAAAGAGTTCAAGAAACTCCTCATCTTCTACGGAGATACCATTTTCTTCAAGTTCATCAATGCTATCAAATAGTGCCTGCTCTGTTGGCTCAATCCAGCTCGTGGCAGAATCGTAAAGCGTATTATAACCGCCAGAAAACAGCCGAAGCAAATCTTTTTGCATCTGTGTCGGCGCATTTGCAATAGAAAACCGAGGTGTATACTCACGATTTCGGCGAGTGCTGCGCTCATAATTGCTCAATGCAATGTTGCAGTCTGCGCCAAATTTTTCACGTTCCGGTTCATGAAAAATCTGTACATGATGCTGTCCTGCTGCAAGGCAAAAATAATCATAAAGATCGTTCATGGAACGCTCTGTTATGGATTGTTCCATATTGTAAATGGCCAATGCAAAAAGCTGTCGTGCCGCCATGATGTCCGAGGAATCCGACATATCACGCGCCAGCTTTGCCGCACGCTGCCGACTATCCGAGAACAAGAGAACCTTTCGTCCTTCATTTGGCAGACGTTCCGGATCATTATCTTTTCCACTTACGGCAGGTTGCTGCTCAAATTGTGTTTTTATCAAGTTGTAAAAAGACTGATTGCCACGTGTACTAAAAGACGTAAGTTGCGAAGACGACAGCAAGTGTCTGCAATGCGGACATGTTGGAAATGTCAAGATTCGCGGGCGATTTTTCTGTTCAAAGTTGCAGTAATACAGTTTCCGAAATCCTGTTCTTCCTGCATCTGAATCGTCACGGAAATTGATAAATCCATTCTTGATATCCAGATAACAGGGCCGGATCGCATTCTTTCCCTGCTTTTCAGGAAGTTCATAATCCTCAGGCGGCAAATAAAGATGAACTTCCTTCATCTGCGAATCCAACACCTGACCGGGATAATGCCACAAATATGTTCTCTGGTGTGTTCCGATTGCATCATCCAGAACATAGCCTTTATAGAACAATGCTCCGCAACGCCGGTCATTATATAGTTCATATACAACACTGTGGCAATGTGGGCACGTTAAATGTCCATCTGCCCAAAATATCTCTCCCAACGTAAGTGTTCCATCCGTATGGGAATGTGGGCAGCCTTCATTTGCACAAGCGTAAACGCCTTTCATTCCCTTAAACAGCATGTGCATCCGTGCCGGGAACAAAATTGCACCTTTCTGATTTTTCGCAAGCGGAGCAATTGCCAGAAGAACACTGACATAATTTAGAGCTTGTTCGTCTTCAATGTCCGGAAATGCTTCCTCAGCAAGTTCCGCAAGCGATACAGCATTTCCTCGGCACTTTGAGATAAGCACATGAAATGGCTTATAAAAAATCAAATTATCGTACATCCACTGGCATGCTACCGCCAGATTTTGAAATGGCGCACTCGTCCCCTCAACTCCATTCCAAAAACGGTTCAATTCCTGAAGACAGGCTTCCTCATTTCCTTCAAATGCAGACGTATTTGCACACTGAAATTTATCCAGTGGAATCATTCTGGCGATTGTTGTATCAATCTGCTCTCTTTCGCCGGTCAGATAGCAAAACGGAATCGAACCATCTGCTGCCGTCAATTCATGTGCAAACTCATATACAGAGTCCTTATCTGTTTGATCTCGATCTGGCATACTGGCAGTCGTTAAGATGAATTGAACTCGCTCTCTCGTGATTCCAAGTTTGTGGAACAACCGCCGAATCAAAAGCGCAACTTCTCCACCTGACGAGCCACGGTACATATGCGCTTCATCAATCACGAAGAGTAATTTGTTATTTTTATCTGCGTCAAGCCATTCTTTTGTTTTCTGCCAAATTCCAGTCTCTCTTGGACGAAGAAGCATATACTCCAGCATGGAATAGTTTGTAATGAGAATATCCGGGCAACATTGCTGCATTTCAAATCGAGTGATCAACTCTGCATCTTCTGGATCTGGGATATGTCGTCCATTATGTAATCCCTCCAAAAAAGTGCGCATATTTGCTTTTGCCGGAATTTTTCCTTCATGCTGTAATGCTTCAAAGAAGACTTTTTCCGATTCTTTTTGAGGGAACGACATTCGAGCCAATGTCTTTTCAAGCTTTCTGTCTTCACTGGTCACTGGATCATTGCCCGGATAAGGAGTGCGTCCCGTATACATTCCAAATTGAGGGCGGCGCATACTTTCCCCGCAAACAGAACGGAAAATATTTACAAATTTTCCGTCCGGATCGCCAATCAGCTGCCGCAATCTACTCAACTGATCTGAAACGAGCGCATTCATGGGATACATAATAATCGCACGAACTCCTCGCATTGACCATGTATCCGGGCTATTTTTTGCTTCTGCTGCCAGTTTTGCCATCAGCGGCCACATAAAACATTCTGTCTTACCAGAGCCAGTACCCGTGGAAACGAACAAATCCCGCCCTTGCACAGCTCCTTCAAGTGCTTGAATTTGATGAACGAATGGATTCGGATATACACCAATTCCCGCATCTGAGAGTTTTGAAAAGTAAGATTTCATCCAATCCGGGATTTGTGCATTTGCAATGCCATTTTTTACACTTTTATAAGCCGGTGATGACTCAATAAAAGGTTTTTGATACAGAAGTCCCTCGTCATCCAAATGCTGTTCCACAGCTGATAGCAGAAGTGGTGACTTTCCAAAATACTGTGCCTTGATATAGTCTTCGAGATCATGGCGAAGCTTCTGATGAATCGAATTTGCTCCGTTTGACATTTTATCATTCCTTTACAAATTGGTATCCAATCGGTTCTAACGCTGTCTTTACTGCGTAGAACACATCTTTCGCAAAAATCCGATTAAAATCGTGCGGCAATTCAATGCAGGAGGTCGGCCAACTGTATAACTTTATAAAATCCAATTCTTCTGCGGGCATCAGATATCGAAGTGCAAGTGTAACAATAGGACCATCTTCATGATAAATTGCTACCGGCAAGGAATCTTTTGCTGCCAAAAGAGCATTCGACACCCTACGGTAGCGATGTCCATCCGTCATCCACGTCGGGAGTTGGCTAACAAAAGATTTCCCCTCTTTTTCTTTATAAAGATAGTAAAATCGATTTTCATTTATGCCCATACGGATGAGAGATACTTCGTGATCTTCTTCCTTTTGTCGTTGCCAGTATCCATATTTGAATGGCGGTTCCAACCGCAAAAATTCGACAGATTCATTTTGATGAAACAAGCTCCACTTTGCAGTTCTCATCAAGTGTTCCCATGTTTCAATCAATGTTTTTTCTGGAAGTTGAAACATTCTTTGCGGAGAGTTCATGGATTGCTTTTCCTGTGAAAGCAGATATGTTCCCTGCCCACTAACAAATCGTTTTTCTCCGGGAGCCATTCCTCTTGTAAACAAAATTTGCTCTGCACTCGCACAAGAATATTGGGTCGGAGCCAGTCGGTATGACGTATGATAGAGCGTCCCACCATTAAGTTGAATCGTATAAATTTCCTCCAGCAGATTTTCGTAATTATAGCCAAAAGATTTGTGGAGATCATTGAATATGTCACAATAGCTTTCAATGAGTTTTTTCATTCGGGATTTAAAATGGACAACTGAAACAGGTTGTTCATTTTCTTCTACATCCCACAGAGATGCGTATGCCATCTGCCCAAGCATACTATAAATCACACGCATTCGCCATTGCTCAACAGGTTCTGTTGTTCCACGTTCAATCCTATATGCTTTTGCAATAATCGGAATCAAATTGTTTTGCAGTGTCATTCTTCACCACCGAGATATTCATGTATCATCGCACAAATATTCTTTGAAGGCTTACTTTCATCTTTCTCAAGCTGTTCCATCAAAAGGTTTGCTTTTCCCGCAATAATTGCAAAAGGTAAAAGTCCAAACAAATATCTGTATCCAACCGTGTCAGATGTTTCACCTTTCAGTATGGATTCTATATTTGCAAAAACGCTCCAAAGATTTTTCTTTACCAAAGTACTATATCCGAGACTTGTCAAGAAATTCTTGTGAATTGGCCGTACTTTCGGCATAGGAAGTCTATCAAAATCCGGACTGAGCTCGCTGCCAACAAATACCGACGATGGTTTTTTATCTACCAAGAACTCCGTCATCAGCGGCAACACATAATTCGATATTCCCATCGGCTCCACCTGCAAATCTTCTGCATACGGTGACAGCAAAAAGAAGAATTTACCAGAATCAAAAACAGCCGTCGGAAGTTGTTGTGTCCACCCAGCACAGAATGGATTCATAATTGCGACCACATTATCCTCAGATTCCTTGCATTCCTTACAAACCTTTTCCGTATAATCTCCCACACACGATAATATTGCAACGGTTCTACTAAACAGCGTCGTCGAGAAAGCTTGTGCAATCGCCAAACCATTCGGACCTGCAAGCAACACCGGCGTTCGATATCTGTATGCCGAATAGAGATAAGCTGCGAGCCCTCTGGTATAGCTTTCCTGAACACCTGCTTCCTTCAAATTATCTGCCAGATACTCTATGACATCGTCTGAATTTTTTAGGACAGCAACTCTATCGTCCATTGATTTACCAGAAGTAAACGATGAAAATACTGTCACTGAAACCGTCTGTTTTTCACCTATGCGATTGATCTGCGGCAGAAATGCTTGTGCCGCAATAAAATCAGCCGCATCTTTTTGTGCTTTTGCAATTTTTTCTGCTACTTTTTGTTCTACTTCGGCAGCCAGCTGCTCACGTTCTTCCAGCTGTTCATTTGATTCTTTCAGTCTTTGCTCAACTGCTTCATATTTTTCTGTCAGTTGTTCCACCCGTATTCTTTCGTCCTTTGCCGCATTTTTCCGTTGCATCAATTCATTTTCTACTTTTTGAATTTTTTCAGAATTTTCTTTTTCCCATTCGGTTGTCAATAGTTCTTTACAACGTTTCTCCAATTCGGAATTTTGCTGAATAATGCGGCTCAGCATTTCATCTTCAATATCTGTAGCAGAAAGATAAGAGTCCGCATTCTGTACAAACTTTCGAATCCGTTCATTCGCTTCATCCTCTGTACAATTACACTGCATCGCAAGCTCTTGCACGAAATCCTTGTTCGGCAACTCTTGCAAATACGCTGTGATTTGCTGATGCGCTGCATTTGTAATCCCCCGCTGTTTGGATGTCGCCCATGTCAGCCGTTTGCGCAGCAATGCCTTCAAAACATCCATAGAATCTTTGACATTTACTACTTTCGTCGGCATTCCAAAATTCAAGGCCGTACAAACTTGGCAATCTCCAGCCTGATACAGCATTGAAGCAAACACCTCAAAAACAGGAAGCCTGAAAACATCCTGCTTTAATGAAATACGATCAATTTTAATATCAAGATCTTTGGGATGGCAGTAGATGCCTTCATACTTTTTACCATTCCAATAAGCAAAGAGAACACCATCACAGTAAATTTTTTCAGACACTCCCACAGTCAACTTCTTTATGATTTTCTCAACGGAATCACATTCCTTAAAAATTATAATTTGCGTTGGCTGAGACGAACTATAGCTGGTTTCAATAAAGTCCCTACTTGGATCTTTTTTATTGGGAATCACATGCCAATCCCAAACACCAACATATCCTTCCTGAAAAGTTCCTGATCTCTGATCGCTGAACAAGTCTCTTTGTGTCGGAAATTCTTCCAGATAATCTCCTGTGATTTCATCATGATGGATATCCGACAGTCTCTTTAGACGCACATATCCGTCTGCCCAGAAAACCTTACAAAGGGACTTGAAAGGATACTTTGCATCCGTTGTATCTATTCTGTTACTAATTGAGTATTTCTCCAATGCACGATATCTGGTAAGTTCTTTTTCCTTCAAATCCAACTTATTTTTCAGCTCGTCCTTTTCATCGCGTAACCGAGTAGCATCTTCTGCCGTTGCTTGCAAACTTGCTTGGGTTTCCTTCAGTAAATCTTGAACCTGTTGAATCTTGTTACGCGCATACTCCTTTTGCGCTTCAAGTTCTTCCTTTAACAGCTTTGTTGTCCGATCCGTTGGAGCGTCCTCTACTGAATCGGGTTTGTGGGCTCTCTTTGCAATACGTATCGCAATTTTTAATGCGCCAATTTCCTCTGAAGAACGGACAGGTTGTTCTAAGCGAAAATATAAATCCAAATTATCATAAAACGGGCTGTTTGCAAGCGCAATGATGTGTGCATCGTCAGACGGTATTCCTTTCGCTATCAAATTTGCCTGCTCGCCAATAATTTTGTCCATCAAGGACTGTATTTTTTCATTCAAAAACTTTGAAATAAATCTTGTGGTTACATTTTGCACCGTAAGCGTGACTGCTTCCTCATCCGAAATTGTCTTGGGTCGAAACCCTGGCTTAATACGGCTAAAACCGTTTGAATTTGTCTGAAAGTTTTGCTTCAAGTCCCTCGAACCAATCAGTTTACAAATTGATTCAACATCAGTTTTCGATAATCTATTAAGATAATCCATATTATTCTCCTCACCGCTTGCTCTTTAACATCACAATAAAATTTTTATAATATGCGAGGGCATCTTCTTCCATATATCCGCTTCGTATTTTTTCAGAAATCCATTTTCGAGTTTTAGGATAATTCTTTAGTAAACCGACCGTTGCCCCTAACGTATGCGAAACCGGTATCTTTCTCCCATGCGCATGAACTAGATTCTGAAAGTTCACTGTATCGTCCGAACTCAGGACTTCGGAATTTTCTTTCTTATACTCTACACTCCAAACAATGTCCAATCCCTGTAAAATCAGAACACGGACGCCATATTGAATTGCATCAAGTTCAATGGAAATTTCTGCTTTCAATGAAATTTGTTCAATTACAAATCCATTCTTTTCAAGTCGGATCGTTCCATCAAATGGAGCAGTCACTCGTATAATATGATTTTGCGGAATATTATTTTGCAATCCACTTGGTACAGGATTTCCATCGATATCAGAAATTGTCACCTTCGGCTGTTCTGCCCGTTCATTCAGTGGTTTCTTCCAAAGATATGTGTACTCCAGTACCTTCGCTCTGCCCGTAGAAATCAGCTGCTGTCGCTCATTAACTTCAATCGAGCAAACTTTACCTCCGTCAGACGGATAGTATAGCATTGTTGCTGCAGGATAAGTCTTTGTCGTCGTTTCACCTTGTCCCTGAACGAGAAACCATGTCGTTTCCCCAGAGTTTTGAATGACATACGGTGATTGCACATATACCGGCCAAATTGGTTGAATCGAAATCGGCTGACTTGTAAGACGGCAATGATAGTTCAAAAAGAATTTAGCTGCAGACTCCGTAAGGTCCGTTGCAGTAACTTGCAATAAGTACCATGTTGACCAAGAAATATTTCTTTTCAAAAGTTGTCTAATTGAAACGCCATTATAAATATTATATAGTCGGCCTCTTGAAAGCAAATAATACTCTTTTCCTACTATAACGTCAGCGTCATCAGGAAGCATTTTTCCACTTTCCGCATCAAAAATCGCGCCACTCTCTCGTACACCATTTGTGATGCGCGGCCAATATGTTCTTTCAATTTCATCAGATGATATGACAGTATACTTCTCACTGGGACAATCTCCAATTGGAACATATGTAAGAACGTCCTTATTTAAGCGTTCATACGAATATACAAATGGAGTCATCGATTTGTTAGATGGAACAATTGTAAGCTCCTTGCGCATCTGCTTTTTCAAAAGTTCTCTTGGAACCGCAACCAGTCCCAACTCAAATGAAAAGCCCGTGCTTGTAATATTGACAATTCGGATAGGAAGTTCATGTTCACCAGCCACATAGGTATAGTTTCCTCCCGGACCAAATGTGCGCTCCGGACAATCTTTGCTTTCTTCATATGCACTATGACGAAAATGCGGTGTCTGGATATCACCATCAACAAATCGTACATATTGTCCGCACAATTCACACATAAAAAGGCCACTGCGTGCAGATACCGATCCTCCCGGATGGCTACGGGCGACTTCTTCAGGTGTGATATGAGTCCAGCCCTTAGAAGACCACACACATACATGTGTTAGTGATGCCATAATAGTTCTCCTCATACACTTTATCGAATCCAATTATAATAGACTAATATTACCACTAATAGTCCAACAATGAAATAGAAATTCCAAACAGCCGCATTCTATCCAAATCGTTCGGTTGAAATTTGTCTGTTTTGACAGTCTTTCGGTACTTCAGCCTGCATTCACAGGATGCAGTTCGCGGGTTTGGGTATTCCAAACAAGTATTTTGCAACGCAAAATAAGCAGATGTATATACGTCTGCACTGCTTGCGGATACTATGAAGCCTCTCAACGTGCCTTCCAAATTTGAAAATCATTTTGCAATCAGGACCGTCAGCTTTCAAGTTCAACTTGAAGCTGGCGGTTATTTTTCTGCACAAAAATTTTCGCATTTGCAACCGCTGCAAACCTGCTAACTTGTGTCAATAGCGGAATCGAAAAAAGAATGGTTGCCGGGTGCAGTGAGCATCCGGCAACTTTAATAAGCCGACGGCGCAGCCTGTCAGCTGAAATTCTCCATAGTAGCAATCTGTCAAATGTCATTCATAAACAACCGCTGCTACTTGAGAGCGAAGGTACTCGTTCACGCGAGCATAGTAGATGCGCAAGAACTTTGCGCTTCCTGCAACAGTATAGACATAGTAATGTTTTCCCTCTGAGCATTTTTCCCATAAAGCAGAAAACGGCATTCTCTGGGTTTGAGAGCGTCAGGATAATATTAGAGACAAGGAATATTGTCCGTCTCAAATGCGGTGATCCTCGTTTGGAAACATGGCGTGATTTGGATTCAAAAGCACCGGACTGGAATGGTGGTGCGTCAATTCCGGCAAAAGCAACGAGGGCTTTCTTGTTCTTGAATCGCCGGACATCGCCAATCTCGGCCATAAGAGCCGGCCCAGTAACAGGCCCAGCACCTTCCATTTGCATCACGATTTCATATTCTGGAAGCAGTGCAGCCAGTCGCTGCATTTCAAGCTGCGTGTTGTGTCTGGCTTCACAGACGGCATTCAAACTTTTGCAGGCTTGTCCGATCAGAGTCTTTGTGCTTTCGCACTTGGGAAGGGTAGCCACGCATTCCTGCGCCATAATATAGATCTTATGAGCGGTAGCGGTACGAAACTTATAATTCTTGCGCTTACACCAGCCTCGATAGGACTCCGTAAAAACTTCCATGAAATACTGACATACGCAGTCCCTGTGCCAATAGCGCAGAAAGAAATCCACCCACTTTTCGTGGCCATCTGTATTTTTCGTGTTCGGATCGAAGGCAAGATTCACCCCTGCAAAGGTCTGATCTGCCAAAGCAATCAGCCCGTTGCGAAGAACTGTTGCGGTTGCAGTGATTCTTTCATTTGCTCTCGACTGCATTTTAAGTAGCAATCTGGTTTCCTCTTCATCGTTGAGCAGTGGCAGTGTATCCCAGAAAGTCAGCGCGTAATTTGCGATTTTCAGAGCATCGGCACGATCTGTTTTGAGCTTTCGGATAGAATTGTCGCTGAAATCATGGATCAGCATCGCATTTACAGCAGAGACAAAGAAGCCCGCCTTTTTGAGGGTCAAGGCAATCGGCCTCCAGTACATACTGGTATGTTCCATTACGACCCGAATATCTCCTCCTAACTTTTTGAGAGTTGAGACCAGTTTTTTCAAGTCGCTGTTTGTATGGCGTACATCGAAAGGGTGCATCACGATCTCGCCACCCGGTCTACGTACTGCAACTGTGCTTTTGCTTTTAGACACATCGACTCCGACAGCGGTGATAACAGCAGACTTCATTTTCTGACCTCCTTTTTCATGCCGGTTCCGCCTATGCCCATTACCGATTCAGCTTGCTTTGTGACACGAATGTACAGCAACATTTTTATCTGCTGATAACTCAACCTGCGTCAATCGAACGCTGCAATGAGATGGCGGAGAACAGTTTGCGCGTACAAGCGTTTCAGCTCAAGCAGGGCACCGTTCTCTCAGCACATCTACATTGTAGCTTAGGTTTGGGCATCTGTATAGCTCACTGGCTGTGAACTCTCAGAACCAACACAATTGTAGCAAGCAGGGCAAGCCAGTACCACCTCGCAATTTTTGAATCCGATTTTTTCAAATTCAAATTCAAAAACGCTTGTTGTGCTTCGCCCAAACCCGATATTCAGTACAAGAATGCGCCAGTTCTGCACCTTAACGGGCGCTGAATAAGTGAATTTTCTTAGAAAAAGCGTTTTGTAAAAATCAGCGTTGATTCATTCGATATTGCATCAAACCGGAACTATTACTTCCGGTTTTGAAGGCAAAAAGCGGAAGTATCACTTCCT
>ENA-OPWL01000697-OPWL01000697.1-human-gut-metagenome-genome-assembly--contig:-NODE-697-length-16269-cov-9.132540_pt1 | contig 16269 bp, 16 predicted proteins | sample MGYA00241508_ERZ502008 | MGnify/ENA primary metagenome ERZ502008 (study PRJEB25962, sample SAMEA2043046) | human gut metagenome | biome: human gut; feature: human-associated habitat; material: faeces... | reverse complement strand
CTCTTGAGGCCACCCGGACGTTAGTCCGTGGCCGTCCGCCGCGCAGCGGCCTTATATGTTTCTTATGTAGCTTATGTTCTTATGTTCCGCGGTAAGCGCAACGGCGAATAGCCGTTAAACACTCTATGTCTCAGCGTCAGCCCATTACAGCGCGCAGCCTCTCCCGCACAACCTCCATGCCCCTCGACGCAGGTTCGGCAATCACCTCCACGCGCCGCGTGCTCGGCACCCGCACAGGGTTAGGGTCAACAAGCATCACCTCAGCCCCCGCAGGCACATAACCTATCAGTCCCGCAGCCGGATACACATTAAGCGACGTGCCCACTATCAAAAACACATCAGCCCGCGCAGCAGCCTCGGCAGCCACCTCAAGCATAGGCACCGCCTCGCCAAACCACACAATAAACGGACGCTCCAGCGACCCGTCACCCGACAGCTGCCCATGCTCCACCACCTCGCCAGGAGCCAGACGCCGCCTGTAACGCGCATCATTCGGCGCCGCCGACGAGCACACATCACGCAGCTCACCATGCAAGTGAATCACATTTGTCGAACCCGCCCGTTCATGCAAGTCGTCCACATTCTGCGTCACCACCGTCACGTCAAAGTCCTTCTCAAGCTCAGCCAGTATGCGGTGCCCCGCGTTAGGCGCAGCCTCGTCAAGCTGACTGCGAAGCCCGTTGTAAAAGTCCGTCACCAAGTCAGGGTCAGCAGCCCACCCCTCAGGCGTAGCCACCTGCTCCACAGGGTAGCGCCCCCACAAGCCACCGGCACCCCTGAATGTCGAAAAACCACTCTCTGCACTAATACCAGCGCCCGTAAGCGCCACAATCTTCTTCTTCGTCATAACCTTAATAATAAAGTAACTAAACACCCCAAATATACAAAAACCCCTCCGAGTGTGACACAGATGCAAGAAATAATTGTACTTTTGCACCCAAATCATACAAACAATAACATAATACAACACAACACACCATTATGGAAAAACTCAGCTACGCCCTCGGCATGGTCATCGGCCACAACCTCAAAGGCATGGGAGTAAAGAACCTCAGCAGCGCCGATTTCGCACGCGCCATCGACAGCGTCATGCAAGGCCAGACCTGTGAACTCACCGACCAGGAAGCACAGCAGCTCGTCAACAACTTCATGCAGCAACAGCAAGAGGAGGCCACACGCGCCATACGCCAAGAAGGCGAGCAATTCCTTGCCGAAAATGCCAAGAAGGACGGCGTCGTAGTACTCCCCAGCGGACTCCAGTACACCGTCATCACCGAGGGTAATGGCCCCAAACCCAAAGCCACCGACCGCGTAAAGTGCCACTACGAGGGCACACTCACCAACGGACAGGTGTTCGACTCATCATACCGCCGCGGCGAACCTGCAGTGTTCCCACTCAACGGCGTCATCGCCGGCTGGACCGAAGGCGTACAGCTCATGCCCACTGGCTCTAAGTACCGCTTCTTCATTCCCTACAACCTCGCATACGGCGAACGTGGCGCAGGACAGGCCATCCCTCCCTACGCAGCACTCATCTTCGACGTCGAACTCATCAGCATCGAAGGCTGAAGCGAGAAGTTTAAGAGTTGAAAAGTTGAAGAGTTGAAAAGTTGAAAGGGTTACCCCGTCAACCACACAAAAACAAACAACCACACACAATAATATAATGAAAAAGATAATTCTCGCAGCCATCATAGCCGCCACAGGCCTCACAAGCTGCAACAACGGACAGCCCAAAGCCAACCTCAAGTCCGACATCGACACACTCAGCTACGAAATGGGTATGGCCATGTCGCAGAGCGAAGGCGAATTCCAAAACTACCTCAGCCAGTCGGGCAGCGACTCAGCCTATGTTGACGAACTCCTCAAGGGCTACGTCGACGGTATGAAGGCTGCCGACGACAAAAAGAAACTCGCCTACTACATGGGCGTTATGCAGGGCTTGCAAACCAAAATGCAGCTCCCGCAAATCGAGTCACAAGTATTCCAGGGCGACACCACAAAGCGCATCAGCGTCAAAAACTTTGTAGCCGGTTTCACCGCACAGGCCAAGAACAAGACCACCCTCAAAATCGGTGGCAAACTCGTTGACAAGGAAACCGCCCAGAAGCGCATCATGGACTACATGTTCGGCAGCAAGAAGCAGGAGAGCGAAGCCTTCATGCAGAAGGTATCTCGTCAGCCCGGTGTAGTAGCTCTCGGCGAGGGCGTCTACGGCAAGCAGCTTGCCAAGGGCACCGACCAGCACTGCACAGCCACCGACAGCGTCACCGTCAAGTACGAAGGCCGCCTCACCAATGGCCAGGTGTTCGACTCATCAGCCAACCAGCCTGGTGGTACAGTCACATTCAGCCTCCGCAACGTCATCAAGGGTTGGGGCATTGCCATTCCCAAAATGACCGTTGGCTCTACCTGGGAAATCTACGTACCTTACCAGGCCGCCTATGGCGAGCAGGGCACAGGCCCCATCCCCCCATTCGCAGCCCTCACATTCAAGGTAACCCTCGTTAGCATTAACAAGTAATAGGGCAGGGTAGAGCCAGACTTATTTAGAGGCTCTAGCTTTTCTAGAGCTTCTAGTTTTTCTAGTTCTTCTAGTTCTTCTAGAGCCTCTAGTATCTCTAGCCTATCTAGCCCCCCCTCAAAAGATAACTCAATGAAACTTCAAACCATCATAACCCTTGCCCTTGCTGTCACCCTTGGCAGCACCGGCGCCATGGCCCAAAAAGCCAAGAAAACCAGCAAAAAGTCAGCCCGCAAGGCACAGCCCGCAGCCACCCTCATACCGGCCCTCAAGGCCGTCGATGGCAAAACCTTCAGCTATGCCCTCGGTGTAGCCCAGGGCGAGAGCCTCAAGCAGTACCTCGTAGGCCAGCTCGGCGTAGACTCAGCCTATGTGCCCGAAGCCATACGCGCCATGACCACCAACATCTCTCCTGAAGAGCGCAAAAAGGCCGAAGCATTCGCTGCCGGACTCCGCATCGCCGAAATCAACAAGCGCAACCTGCCCAAAATCAGCGAGCAGGCCGCAGGCAAGGGCGACTCAACCTACGTAAGCCAGGCAGAGTTCGAGCGCGGTCTCACACAGAGCGCACTCGGCACTGCCACCACCCTCACACGCGACAGCGCCATGCAGATAGTCGAAGGCCAGTTCCAGTACCAGGCCGCCCGCTACAAGCAGGCCAATGCCAACTACCTCATCGCCAACGCCAAGCGCAAGAGTGTCACCACACTCCCCAGCGGTCTGCAGTACGAGGTGCTCACCAAGGGCAACGGCCCCGTAGCCACTGACTCCACCCAGGTTGAGGTACACTACGAAGGTTCACTCATCGACGGCACCGTGTTCGACTCATCATACAAGCGTGGCAAGGCAGCCACCTTCCGTCCCGACCAAGTCATCAAGGGTTGGAAAGAGGCCCTCACCCTCATGCCCCAGGGTTCAGTTTGGAAACTCTACATTCCTGCCTCACTCGGCTACGGCGAGCGCGGCACCCAGAGCATACCGGGCAACTCAACCCTCGTCTTCACCGTCGAGGTCATCAAGGTGGGCAAGTAAGCAATAGGCAAGCAGTAAGCAAGCATAGCTAAGCAATGTATTATGCCTAATGGGCCTAATATGCCTATTATGCCTAAGCTTATTGGGCCTGGCCTAAGCCTATTGGGCCTATTAAGCCCATTATGCCCATTGCCCATTATCCCCATTCCCAGGCTGGCGCCATAGCGCCAGCCTTTTTTTTTGCCCCCACGCCGCCCATCAACGCGTTAATCAGCGTTAAAGACCCCGTCCAGTCCGCGCCAACCCCCAATAATATTGTACATTTGTACCAATTTAGCCGCAAAGTGCACCAGCCACAGCGGCACAACCCCACAACAACCCACACACCACATGAACAAAGCCCATAAGCGTCCGCGCCGTCACACAGGCCGGTTCGGCACATTCACCACCTGCATCAGCATCACCATGGTGCTCATCATGATAGGCATCATCACCCTCTTTGCAGGCATGGCCACCAACTACAGCAACCAGCTGCGCGAAGGACTCACCGTTGAGCTAATGCTCACCGACAGCATCACACCGCAGCAAATGACAGCCACCCAGGCACGCCTCAAGGCAGCACCCTGGGCGCGCCAAGTCACCTACATATCACAAGAGCAAGGCCTGCGCGACATGAACGAGGCCATGGGCACCGACATAGGCACCTTCGACGGCACAAGTCCCGTGCCCGCCGAGTTCGAGGTAAGTCTCAACGCCCCCTACGCCAATCTCGACAGCATCAAGCGTTACGAGCCCTCCATGCTCGCAATGCCCGGCGTGGCCGAGGTCAACTACCCCCGCGACATCATGCAGAGCCTCGACCGCACCATACCCGCCGTCACCCTTGGTTTGCTCGCAGTAGCCGCCCTCCTCGCCCTCGTGTCGTTCTCACTCATCAACAACACCATGCGCATGAGCGTCTACGCCCGTCGTTACAGCATACACACCATGAAGCTTGTCGGAGCCAGTTGGGGCTTCATACGTCGCCCCTTCATGTGGCAAGCCATGCGCATAGGCTTTGTGTCAGCCATCATAGCCGGCGGACTCCTTTCCGCCGCCATGTGGTATCTGCAAACACAGGCCGGAGCCGGCAGCATCTACCTCAACACCCTTGTCACCCCCCTTGTGTGGGCCACCACCCTCGGTGCCATAGTTATTTGCGGCCTTGGCCTCACGGCCCTCTGCGCCTCCCTCTCGGTTAACCACCACCTCCGCCTCCGCGGCGGCGAGGTATACCTCAGATAAAGAAAAGATAGAAGCTATAAAAGGCTAGAAGGGCTAGAAGCTCTAGAAAAACTAGAAGCTCTAGAAACTCTAGAATATCTAGAAACTCTAGAATATCTAGAAAAACTAGAATATCTAGAAAAACTAGAACCCCTAGAACCCCTAGCCCCTCTAGAAAAAAACAAAACCAACCAACAATGCAACAGCAGCAAACACCCCTCAAGACCCCCAAGCAGCCAGTGTTCGCCTTTGGCCGCACCAACTTCATACTCCTTGCCGTAGGCATGGCAGTAGTCATCATCGGCATGGTGCTCATGTCAGGCTCAGGCTCAGGCGAAACCACCTTCGACGCCAGCATCTTCGATGCACGCCACATCAAGTTAGCCCCCGCAGTATGCCTCCTCGGCTACCTCTTCATGATATACGCCATTGTGCGCAAACCACGCAAATAACCCCATACGCTCATATAGCACAACCCCGATAGCATGACCACCATACAAGCCATCATCATGGGCCTCATACAAGGCCTCACCGAGTACCTGCCCGTAAGCAGCAGCGGCCACCTCGCCATCGCATCAGCCCTCACCGGCATCGACGGCGAAAGCAGCATGACCTTCACCATAGCCGTACACGTAGCCACCGTGCTCAGCACCATCGTCGTGTTAGGCCGTCAAATATGGCAAATCATAGTCGGCACATTCAGTCCCCTCGGCCCCGGCACCGGACTGCAGCGCCTCAATCCCAGCCAGCAGTACCTGCTCAACATCGTCATCTCCATGGTGCCCATAGGCATTGTCGGCGTATTCTTCAAGGATCAAGTCGAAGCCATCTTCGGTTCGGGCCTCACCATCGTAGGCATCTGCCTCCTCGTCACAGCCCTGTTGCTCACCTTCAGCTACCTGGCACGTCCGCGCCAGCGCCAGAGCATCAGCCCCCTCCACGCCTTCATCATAGGCATCAGCCAGGCCCTCGCCGTGCTCCCCGGTCTCAGCCGTTCGGGCACCACCATTGCCACCGGCCTCATGCTCGGCAACAACAAGGCAACCATGGCCCAGTTCTCATTCCTCATGGTCATACCCCCCATATTGGGTGAGGCCCTGCTCGACGCCATCAAAATGATGAAGGGCGAAGCCATTGGCGGCGACATAGCCATGCTCCCCCTCATAGCCGGTTTCATAGCCGCTTTCATCTCGGGCTGCGCAGCCTGCAAGTGGATGATAGCACTCGTCAGCCGTGGCAAACTCATCTACTTTGCCTACTACTGTGCCATAGCAGGTATCGCCACACTCATCTACAGCCTTGTGGGTTAACGCATGGTTAACGGGTTAACGGGTCCCCCCCGTCAACTTGTAAACTTTTCAACTCTTCAACTCTTCAACTTTTCACTCCCCCTCCATGTTCCCCACCCACTACCTGCTGCCCGATGCAGCCCTGCAAGCCCTCACCCCCGCAGAGCGTCAAGCCCTGCCCTGGGCCGGTTTGTCAGAGTTAAGAGCCTACATAGCCCAGCCAGCGGCCTTCAACACCCCCGACGGCAATCCACCCTCGGGAGGCATTGTGCCACTCATCATGGCCTTCGACAAGCCCCTGCACCAAACCTCCTTCCAGCTCGTGGCACAAGTGCGCCGCACCCTCACCCGGGCCTTAGGCGGCCAGAAAGTCAAGATAGGCCATGCCGGCACCCTCGACCCCCTCGCCACAGGCGTCATGGTCATCTGTGTGGGGCGCGCCACCAAACTCATAGAGCAGATGCAAGCTGGCGAGAAAGAGTACACTGCCACCCTGCAATTAGGCGCCACCACCCCCAGCTACGACCTTGAGCACCCCGTCGACCAAACCTATCCCACGGCGCACATCACGCGTGAGGCCATAGAGCAAGCTCTCGAGCAGTTCCGCGGTCCCATCATGCAGGTGCCCCCGGCCTTTTCGGCCTGCAAGGTCAACGGCAAGCGCGCCTACGACATGGCCCGTCAGGGCCAGCAAGTGGAGTTGCAGGCCAAACCCCTGCACATACACGAGCTCGAGCTCGTCAGCTTCGATGCCTCCACCATGCAGCTCACTTTGCGCATAGTGTGCTCAAAGGGCACATACATTCGCGCCTTGGCGCGCGACATTGGCCAGGCCCTTGGCAGCGGTGCCCACCTCACGGCCTTGCGCCGCACCCGCGTGGGCTACTTTACCGCCGCCCGCTGCTTCGACCCCAACCAACTGCCCGACGACCTGAAACAAGAGAAGAAATAAATAGGCTGGAGGCTCTAGAAAGGCTAGAAAAGCTAGAGGCTCTAGAAAAGCTAGAAATTCTAGAAGCTCTAGAAAAGCTAGAAATTCTAGAAGCTCTAGAAAAGCTAGAAGCTCTACCCCCCAGCCCCCTCCTCGCAACTACCAACAGCAAGATATGAAACTCTCACAATTCAAGTTCAAGCTCCCGCAGGAGAGCATAGCCCAGTACCCTGCCCCCCACCGCGACGAATGCCGCATGATGGTGCTCCACCGCACCACAGGCGACATAGAGCACCTCATGTTCAAAGACATACTCAGCTTTTACAGCCCCCACGACGTGTTCGTGTTCAACGACACAAAGGTGTTCCCCGCGCGACTCTACGGCAATAAAGAGAAAACCGGTGCACGCATCGAAGTGTTCCTGCTGCGCGAACTCAACCAGGAGCTGCGCTTGTGGGATGTGCTCGTCGACCCCGCACGCAAAATACGTATAGGCAACAAGCTCTACTTTGGCGACGACGACTCCATTGTGGCCGAAGTCATTGACAACACTACCAGCCGCGGACGTACGCTGCGCTTCCTCTACGACGGCGACCACGACGAGTTCAAACGCTCGCTCTACGCCTTGGGCGAGGCACCCATACCACGCTTTATAGGCCGCGAAAGCGAACCCGAGGACCTTGAGCGCTTCCAGTGCATCTTTGCACAGCACGAGGGTGCTGTTACAGCTCCTACGGCCGGCATGCACTTCTCACGCGAGATGCTCAAGCGCATGGAGATAAACGACATCGACCGCGCATTCATCACCCTGCACTGTGGACTTGGCAACTTCCGCAACACCGATGTGGAAGACCTCACCAAGCACAAGATGGACTCTGAACAAATGTTTGTTGACACCCCATGCTGCCAGCTTGTCAACCGTGCCAAGGACGAGGGCCGCAAAGTGCTCGCCGTAGGCACCACCGTGCAGCGTGCCCTTGAGGCAGCTTGCAGCACCGACGGCCACATCAAGGAGTATGAGGGCTGGACCAACAAGTTTATTTTCCCGCCTTACGATTTCACCGTGGCGGACAGCATGCTTGTCAATTTCCACTTGCCTTACTCCACGCTGCTCATGCTTACCACCGCCTTCGGTGGCTACGACTATACCATGCACGCCTACGACGAGGCGCTCAAGCATGGCTACAAGTTCGGGCCGTTTGGCGATGCCATGTTGATTATTGACTGATGGCTGCTGACAGGCTGCTAATAGGCTAATGGGCTGACGCCTTAGCGTTGCAAATAGTAACGCTAAGGCGTTAGCTCTTTTATTGTTATTGGGCCTATTATGCCTAATAGGCCCATTATGCCTAATATGCCTAATATGCCTAATGTGCCCCCCCTCACCGAATATATCTCAAAAATGTGCGGTAGCCAATGCCCAGCTGCGGTTCGGCAAAGTGGCGCCATACATACTTCAGGCTGCGGGCCTGGTTGCCAGGCTCATAGTGCGCCATGGCCAGACGGCGCGCCTCAGAGCGGCGCACCAGGGTAGAGTTGCGTACGGTCATGGCTGCAAGGCCCTCCGCAGCCCCGGAAACTTGTTGCCCTCCGCGGGGCACACCCATGAGTCCGACACGCGTAGCAAGCCCTCGCTCTCGGCACGCACCACCGCCGGCAACTGCTGCACACCTACCTCCACACACAGCGCCTCGCCACGCCCCGCTGCACTCACCATGGCCTCGGCACACGTGCCAAGCAACTGCGCCACACCACACACACGGCCCGCCGACAAGGCTGCCGCCCTGAGCCACACCTTGAGCCCCACACGGCCCCCGTCGCGCTGCAAACGCAAATACGCCTCACGCGACACCGCATGGGCCGCACGCAACCGGCGCTCCTCGCCATCGCGCCCAGCTGAGGCCTCGGCCTCAATGGCCTGCAACTCCTGGCGGCGCTGCTGCACAAACTCGTGGTGGAACGTCTGCCCCACATTGCGCACATCGAAGGCAGCAAACGAACGGCCGTACACACCAGCCTTGTAGCGTGCCAGGAAGAGCATCACCTCGGTAAGCTTGAACTCTGCCACGGTGCCCACAAACGAGCCTACAAAAGCCTCAATCTGTGCTGCGGCTGCCGAGGCGTCGCGGCTCTGCGATGTGAGGAACAAGTGCGTCACCTGCTCGTCGAGCCACATCACCGGGCAGCGTGGCCCGAAGAGCGGCGCCAAAGCCCCCACCGTGGGACACACCCACAGGTAGGCCCGCCGTGCCGACTGCGCCACCACACCCCAGTTGGCGGGCGAGTAGTTGCGCATCACCGCCTCAAAAGTCGGGTTCTTCAGTCCCCATGCTGGCGAAATACCGCATTTGGCGAGCTGCATACTGCTCGAGAGCTTCAGCGCAAGCGCCTGCCTTTGTAGCGCACTGTTGCCGCTGCCAGAGGCTTGGCTGGGGGTGGTAACTGAATACCCTTGGCTGGGACTGCTGGAGCTGGGGCTGGTGGGGCTGTTGAAGAGGTTGCTGGAGAGGTTGCTGGGATTGTTGTTGTTGGAGATTGGCCCCGTCGTGAGCGGGTTGCACTGCATAGGAATGTTCATGGTTGTTGGCACAGTTTGGTTCGGTAAAAAGGTTAGTTTGTTTGATTGCGGCCATCGCGGCCGGTTGTTGGTATTGCATTTCGCGTCGCTGCCAGTTGCGTGCTGCGGCCTGCCATGAGCGCATGGGGTTTCGTCCCACCTTCCAGCCGTTAGCCTCGTAGTAGTCCACAAAGCGCTGCGCATCAACCAGCGTCAGGCCCTGTGTGCGGCAGAAGTTCTCCACCTCCCACACGGTGGGCCGCTGCATGGGTGGTGTCCGGCGGCGGGTTGCGGGTTTGGGGGCTGCGGGTTCTGCCTTGGCCTCTGCTGCGGGTTCGATGCTTGCAGGTTGGGCATCTGCTGCGGGTTCGCTTGCTGCGGGCTTGATGCTTGCGGGTTCGATGCTTACGGTCTTGGCCTCTGCTGCCACTTCGACTGCCTCGACTGCTGCTGCCTCGGGCACTGGTGCCACCTCAGCCACTTGGCTCACCTCAGCTTCAGCCACCTCACCCTCAGCTTGGGCGTGGGGCGTGGTGTCACACACCACACTACTCTCTACACTCTTTTTTGTAATCTTCTTCTTTGTAATCTTATTAGTTTTATGTGCGAAGGGTGTGTCGAAAGGTGTGTCGAAATTTTTGGCACCATCGCTCGTAACACCTTGATACACAGATATTATGGAGCAAGTAGGTGTGCTGAAAACATGTGCGAACTGATGTGCGCAAAGGAAGGTAAAGAAGCGGCGCACCTTGTAGCGCGTCCAGCCCCACCTTTGGGTTAAATAGTTTTGTTGAGCTGCCAGTTGTCCGTGGCAGATTTCTACTTTTGCCCCTCCCACCATTCTTTCAGTAGGTTCGGAGCCATAGTAGGCCATTTGTAGCAGGTCGAGGTACGCCTCGCTCTCTGTAAAAATACGTTTGCGCCGCCATTGAATGCTGTCAAAAAATTCGCGCGGCACGGATACATAGCCGTTGTTCATGGTAAAATTTGGTTTTATGGTTATGTTGTAAGGTCTTGTATGCCCCTCTGCGGGGGCAGTATACCAAAATGGGGAGGCCGTCACGCCTCCCCGAGTACTTGTGTGTCGGGTTCCGAAAAAAGGAAGTGCTTACCCGATATACAATTTGGCCTTTCGGCCCAGCACACTAAGTAACATACAATTTGGTTGCGTTTTGTATCTAATACCGATGCAAATGTAATACGCTTTTTCCAATTTTCCAAATCGGCAAAATTGGGCTTTTTTGAGTGTCAAATAATGACACTCCAAAAATCAGAAATGTTAAATTCGGAGCGTAAGTCGTTGAAAATCAGTATCTGCTTTTTGAGCCTCGAAGCATTGTAATTGTCTAAATGGGTGTTAATTTCCGGGGCTAAAAAGCGGCTGATTTTTATTGTTTATTAAGAAAACTCGGCTCGTGCTGTGGGGGTGGTGTGGTGGTGATGCTTTGTTGGTGTGGTGGTGGTGTTTTGTTGGTGTTATGGTGTTGGATTGTTGTTTTTTCATCGCCGTTTGTAGGTTGTGGCGCATGGTGAGCGGCGGGGCAAAAAGCGCAATAAATCTGCACAGAATACGCAGAAGTGTGCAATAAGTTATGTGATGTTGTTAAACTTTCTTGCATATATGTATTTTTATGGTGCGAGGGCTTGCATTTTTCTGAAAAGGCCGTATCTTTGCATCGTGTTTTTCATAGTATTAGATTTAAGGTTAACAAGGTTGGGATACAGTGGTATCCCATTTTTTTTGTCCCTACGTCAAGATGCCCCGTTGCGTGAGGCTTGAAATACACATGTGCCACCCCGTAAAATTATTTGCTCCGAAAGATTTTTTGCTCTGCCGTTGTTGGTGGGGGGCATGGCTTGTATCTTTCTTCTCTTTTCTTCTCTTTTTTCTTCTCATTTTCCCGACGCGAGACGCGTCGCCCCCATTAGAGCTTGCGTTTAGAGGTAGCGTTTGGTGTTAGCATTTGGTGTTAGAAGAAACGCAAGCTCTAATGGGGGCGACGCGTCTCGCGTCGGGATAGAGAAAGTAGAGAAAGGAGAGATAGTAGAAAAAGGAAGTGTGCTCGCGTTATGAGCTTCACACGCGCTCGCACAGCAGCAGGGCGTGGGTGCCGTCGGCCAGTGTGGTGGCAAAGATGTAGTAAGGGCCGCCGTCGCGGAGTTTGAGCCTTTTGCGCAGGGAGTCGACAGAGGCGGGAAAATTGCGCACGGCAAGGTTGGCCTGCGTGGTGACGCTGCGCAGCGCCTTGAGTTGCGCCTTGCCAAAGGTGTAGGTGGCCCGGAGCTCGAAGGTGCGGCCCTGGAAATCGGGCACGAGGTGGCTGGCGGTGTAAAGGTGGGTGTTGGTGTGCAACTTTTGCAACTGGTAGTGCAGGGCGGTGGTTTTGAAAGCCCCCGCCTTCATGATGGCCGGTCCCGGCTCGTAGATGTAGCGCAAGGGTTGTGCGGCAATGGGCGGTGTGGCCTCTGCCTCGGCTTGCGGGGTGAAGGTGAGAGAGCCGCCGATTGTGCCGTCGGGCAGGAGACTGGTGGCGGTGATGAGGGGGTTGGTGCCGCCCTGGGCCTTGGCCTGGCGTGTGATGACGAGCAGGAGATCCTTGCACTCGCCGGCGGTGGCCACGATGTGCACCTGGCTGACGCAGCCGAGGGCGCGCACGGCGGCTGCTATGTCGAGCATGGTGGATAGTTTGACCACCACCACGGGGGCTGCTTTGAGCATGCTTGGCGCGAGGGTTATGATGTCGGGCTGGCAGTCCTCGATGAGCACGGTTTTGCGGCCTGTGGCGGAGCGCCTTGCGGGGTCGATGAAGATGAGGCTTGCGCTGTCGGGTGCGAGCTGTGCGAGGTGCTGTGTGGCGTCGGCATTGACGATGTGGGCTTGTGGCAGTGCGAGGAGCGGCAGGTTGTGTGCTGCGAGCTGGCAGAGCTGTGGTTGCTGCTCTACGTAGGTGGCTTGTGCAAAGAGTGGTGCCATGAATGAGAAGTCTACGCCGAGTCCGCCTGTGAGGTCGACGAGGTGTTGCCTTTGTGTGGGGTGTGGCAGCAGTTGCTCTACAAGGTTGGCTTTGTACTGTGCTGCGGGTTGTCCGGAGCATTGCTCGAGGGCGAGGCGCGGTGGGTACTCTATGCCGGGGGTTTGTGCCCAGAGTGGCACTTTGGTGGCCATGCGGCGGCGGCCTTCTTCTTGCTGGAGTATGTGTGCTGCGTTGGGCACGTGGTTGGCGGCAAGGTGAAGGGCCAGGCGGTCGAGGGGGAGGGTGGTGATGGGGTTGTTGGGCATGGGGATGGGCTTAATGGGGGATATTGGGCTTAATGGGCATAATAGGCGATGGGCATAATAGGCATATTAGGCATAATAGGCGATAGGCATAATAGGCGATAGGCATATTAGGCATAATAGGCATAATAGGCATATTAGGCATAATATTAGGCGGTGGCATAATAGGCATAATATTGGGCGGGGGCATATTAGGCGGGCGCTTGCTTAATGGGCGCTTGCCTAATGACAATAGGCATAACAGGCTTGCTTGGTGGCTTGCTTATTATGCCTATTGTGTTAAGTTTGGTGGGGTGTTATTTGGCTGGCTCGTTGAGCAGGGCGGCTATGGCTGCGTCGACCTTGGCGAAGTCGATGCGTGCGAGCGTTTGGCTCATGAGCTGGGCTATGCGGTCGTTGCACAGGTTGCCAATGCTGCCGGCGTGGGTGTGGTGAATGTTTTTGTCGGGGTGGAACTCTCCGGCTTCGATTTCGAGGCCCACCTTTTTGTAGGCATCGCGGAAGGGGGTGCCGGCCGCTGCCAGACGGTTGACCTCCTCAACAGAGAACATGGGGTCGTAGCGCGGGTCGTCGGTGATGTGCTCGTTGACCTTGATGCGCTCGATGATGTAGGTGGTCATGTGCAGACAGTCGATGAGGCGGTCGAAGGCGGGCAGGAAGGCCTCCTTGAGCTCTTGCAGGTCGCGGAAGTAGCCCGAGGGCAGATTGTTCATGATGAGTGTCATCTCCTGTGGCAGGGCTTGCAGGCGGTTCATGCGGGCACGTATGAGTTCGAACACGTCGGGGTTCTTTTTGTGCGGCATGATGCTTGAGCCGGTGGTGCACTCGTCGGGCAGCTTGATAAAGCCAAAGTTTTGAGAGTTGAACATGCAGGCGTCGAAGGCGAGTTTTGCCACTGTGCCCGCTACCGAGGCGAGTGCGTAGGCCACGTTGCGCTCCATTTTGCCGCGTCCCATTTGTGCGTACACCACGTTATAGTCCATGGAGTCGAAGCCGAGCAGTGTGGTGGTCATTTGTCTGTCGAGGGGGAATGATGAGCCGTATCCGGCTGCTGAGCCGAGCGGGTTGCGGTTGGTGAGTCGCCATGCGGCTTCGAGGTAGAGCATGTCGTCGGCCAGACTTTCGGCGTAGGCGCCGAGCCACAGTCCGAAACTTGAGGGCATGGCCACTTGCAGGTGGGTGTAGCCCGGCATGATGATGTGTTTGTAGCGTTCGCTCTGCTTTTGTAGTTCGTCGAAGAGTTGTTTTACGGCCTCGATGACTTGTTGCAGTTTGTGGCGTGTGTAGAGTTTGAGGTCGACGAGCACTTGGTCGTTGCGTGAGCGTCCGGAGTGTATTTTTTTGCCCATGTCGCCGAGTTTGCGTGTGAGCATGAGTTCGACTTGTGAGTGTACGTCTTCAATGCCGTCTTCGATGACGAACTGGCCGTTTTGTGTGGTGTGGTAGATGTGGCGTAGTTCGTTGAGCAGTGGCTGGAGTTCGTTGTCGGCAATGAGGTTGATGCTGTGGAGCATGGTGACGTGTGCCATGGAGCCGAGTACGTCGTAGGGGGCGAGGTAGAGGTCGAGCTCGCGGTCGTGGCCTACGGTGAAGCGGTCGATTTCTTCGAGTGGTTGTGTTGATTTTTCCCAGAGTTTCATAGTTGGATGTTGATTGGGTTATTGGGGGGCTTAATAGGCTCAATGGGCATAATAGGCATATTAGGCTTAATGGGCATAATAGGCTCAATAGGCATATTAGGCTCATTAGGCTTAATGGGCATAATAGGCTCATTAGGCATATTAGGCTCAATAGGCTTGTGTGTGCCTTATAGCTCTATTTGTTCGGCGCAGACATTTTCGTGCATGAACATGGTGGCGCTTTGGTTGAATTTGTCGGGGCTCTCGGTGCTGAGGTAGTGGCATGTGCCGCGCTGTGAGAGCATGGCGTCGAGTTCGGGGTGGCGCAGCAGGTACTGGCGCAGCGATGCTGCCACGTATTCGCCCTGCGGCACGATGCGCACGCCGGGTGGGGTGTACTTGACAATTTTGTTCATGAGCAGGGGGTAGTGTGTGCAGCCGAGAATGAGTGTGTCGATGTCGGGGTCGAGGCGCATGATGCCTTCGATGCGCTTTTTGACAAAGTAGTCGGCGCCTGGCGAGTCGTACTCAAAGTTTTCGACGAGTGGCACCCACATGGGGCATGCGAGTGATGTGACGGTGATGTCGGGGCATAGTTTGTGCAGCTCGAGTGTGTAGGAGCCGGAGTTGACGGTGCCTTGTGTGGCGAGGAGTCCGATGTGGTGTGTGTGTGTGAGTGGGCCTACGGCCTCGACGGTGGGGCGTATGACTCCGAGCACGCGGCGTGTGGGGTCGAGTGTGGGGAGGTCGCGCTGCTGTATGGTGCGCAGTGCTTTGGCCGATGCGGTGTTGCAGGCGAGTATGACGAGCTGGCAGCCTTGCTGGAAGAGTGCTTGTACGGCTTGCAGTGTGTATCGGTAGATGATGTCGAAGGAGTGTGAGCCGTAGGGTGCGCGTGCGTTGTCGCCGAGGTATATGTAGTCGTACTGTGGCAGCAGTTGTCGTATTTGTCGCAGTATGGTGAGTCCGCCGTAGCCGCTGTCGAAGATGCCTATGCGTGCCTGTCCTGGTGTGATGGGCGGCAGTGGTGTGTGGGGGTTAGTGTTGGGTGTGTTGTTCATCGTGTATGGGTTGTAGTTTTTCGATGACGTAGGGTGTGGCGTCTTGTCCGGCTTGTGGGTGTATGAAGGGGTAGGCGCCTGTTGAGGTGTCGATGATGTATTCGTAGCCGTGCTCGAGTCCGGTGTCTTTGATGGCTTGGTTGAGTCGTTGGCGCACGGGTGCGAGCAGTTGTTGCCAGGTGGCGGCTATGAGTGAGTCGGCTTGTTGCCGGAACTTGATGTTTCGGTCGAGTGCGGCTTGGAGGTCGGCTTGTCGCTTGGCGAGTATGTTGGGTGTGAACTGGCTTTGGCCTTGTAGCAGTTCGGTGTATTGGCGCTGGAATGTTTGCTCGTTGTATTGTGTTTCGGCCTTGTAGCGCTGTGTGAGCTGCTGGAGGTCGGCTTGTGCCTGGTGGTAGTCGGGCATGGTGTGTAGTATGGAGTCGGCGTTGATGTAGCCGAACTTGATGGTGCTTTGTGCCATGGCTGCTGCGCTGATGAGTGTGGCGCAGATGAGTGTGATGGTGCGGTGTGTGCTCATGTTGTGTTGGAGGGATTGGTTTGTGCTGCGAAGATACGAATTTTAGGAGGAATAGGCGTAATGGGGGTGGGCATAATAGGCTTGATGGGCTTAATGGGCTTAATGGGTGATAGGCATAATAGGCTTAATAGGCATATTAGGCATGATGGGGGATAGGCATAATGGGCATAATAGGCATATTAGGCAATAATACATAAAGGATTAAAGCTTTTGCCCTTACAGGTAGGGTGTTCAAAATTGGCATCAAAAACGAGAC
>ENA-OPWL01000688-OPWL01000688.1-human-gut-metagenome-genome-assembly--contig:-NODE-688-length-16427-cov-3.344613_pt1 | contig 16427 bp, 20 predicted proteins | sample MGYA00241508_ERZ502008 | MGnify/ENA primary metagenome ERZ502008 (study PRJEB25962, sample SAMEA2043046) | human gut metagenome | biome: human gut; feature: human-associated habitat; material: faeces... | reverse complement strand
GACAGACCAGAAAACTTTCCAGCATTCCGGCACGAGTGCAAAGGCGATGCACACGCTCTCTCCGGTTCAGCTCCGACATCTGTCGTTCAAGGATCTTCTCTCGGTGCTGGCAAGAGCGCAGCTTTTGCTCTGCTTTGGCTTTTTCGCTGCGGAGGTAGGCTAGGTCTGTTTTCGGTTGGGTCAATGGTATCACACTCCTTTTGCACTTTATAAAAGCCGCGCATTCATGAGGTCAAAAACGACATGGATGCGCGGCTCTTATGCTATTTCGGAAATAGTTCGATTAACGAACTGCGTCCCATTTTTTGGTAAAGCGATTATACCTCAGATTATTGCGCAAAACTTCTTCGGCATCTTTGTCTCCCTTTTCTGCGGCGAGTGAGAACCACTGACCAGCTTTGTTGTAGTCGATTGGTTCGGAGTAATAAATGTATCCGGCCCGATACATAGCGTAGACGCTGCCTTGGTTTGCTGCTTTTTCATACCAATAAATTGCAGCCTTAACATCTTTGACGATATAAACACCCTCATAATATTTATCGGCGAGCAACTCTTCAGCATAGATGTAGTTTTGTTCCGCAGCTTTTTTCAGCCATCGTTCGCAACCGATATACGGATTAGCACCGCCAATAAAGCAAGCATCCCCCATCTCTTTATCAATATAGATTCTGGCAAGTTCATATTGCGCTGCGGCAACTCCTGCACGTGCACCATACTCGTAGTATCGTGCGGCTGCGACGATGTTAGGCTTTTCAAGACCGGCACCAGTTTTACAGCAATAGCCACAGTATATTGTCGCATTCAAATCGCCTTCCCAAACAGCTGCACGGAAAAGTTGAAATGCCTTTTTTTCGTCTTTTTGAATGTTTTTTCCAATCAGGTATTCATAACCCAGCTTACGCATGGCAACAGCGTCACCTGAATTGGCTTTTTGAGTTAAGGTATTGATGTCTTCCATACTTTTTCTCCTTAATCATACATGCTAGAAGTATTGTTGTTATTTAGCCATGCTTCAAGACCAGAAATCAGAATTTCATTGATGGACTCAATATAATTCTTGATTTTAGGATTCTGAGCTTGTTTTAAAGTAATCAGTCGATTTTGGTATTTCTGATTCTGTTCGATTGTATCAACCGCCTGAGTGCATTGGGAGTCTTTCGTAGGCAGATACAACGCATAAATAGCGAAGGAAACTTGTGTCATGGTAAGCTGTTCACCAGTAACAACAAACGAAAGCCACGGATATTTAGCGCTGTCGGTTGCTTCAATATAGACGGAAGGCTCGTACTCTACTTCATTTGAGAGTACTGCACCGCAGTTTTTAATTTTGGTTGTATACAGATCACCAAAATTTTCATGGAGATACTTATCAAGGTAAACTTGCATAGCATCTGTACTCCAGCGAATATTTTTTTGAGGAATTTTCTTGTTCCATTCAGCAACAACCATAGGAAGATCGAGTGTTTTGTCCTCGCTAGTTAAAAGGTTCATATAGGAGTTTATTTCCGAAACTGTCCAAGAAATAAATCGATAATCATATGCAATTTCATTATCACTTGTCTGAATGCTAAATTCCTCTATGCTGTTGGCCGCATTACTAATGTCATTTTGATTAAGATTTTTCAAAAAGTTTAACCGACGATCAATTTGCTCAGTACGAGGAATATTGTTTTTGACTAAAAATTCAAGAACCTTTCTCTCCTGAGAATACATTTTGAGGTAAGCAAAAACTTTCTGAAGTATGAAAAGCTGATCTTCCCAGCTAGATGTACAAATCAGAGGATAATATTCAAGGAACTCATCGAGATTGGTATCAACTTCCTGCGGGCTACCAGATTTCGAAGATTTAATAGATTGAGCAATCAAAAGATCGATTGGCAGGATTTGCTCTGTTGATGCAGAAATAAAAGGATTATCTTTTCCGACTTTTTCTTTAGCTGTTGAAAGCCGTAAATAATTCATAATAACCGTACAATATGTATCCAAAAGAAGAGCGGTAGCTTCGTCTGTTTCCTCCATAGAGAGACAGAGAATCATTTTTTTCATACCTGCATAAGAAGCAACCTCTTGATCGGCAAAAAGTAAATTGGAAACAGCAGCAACATAGTCTTCCGATTTCAAAATATCTTTCAAAGCTGCAAGCCTTGACAACGGACTGTTGCTTCCAACCATCGCGAGATAATTATCAGAATCATTTTTGGCAGCTTCTAATCCTTCCGCAATGCTGTCGAAATCTGTCAAAAAACTGCAATCGGCATTGTCAACAGGGAAGAAAGCATCATAATGACGATCCAAGCCTCGAATGCTAGGGACAATATCGGCGAAGCGCTGTAAATTGTGAATTGTCTGCATAACAAATCGAATGGAAATACAACACTTTTGATGCAGTTTAACTAGAGCTTCGCAGCATAGATTAACAACATCAGCTGCCTCCTGCTTATAGCTATCGCTGCTCTTCAGTTCATCGCTCAAACTATCCACAGCAGAAAAATCAAATTTTCCGGTATCCTCAAAAGAATCCATCAGAACATCAAAGGCATCATGAATGATAGTATTCTTTTTAGCCGCAAAATAGTTGCTTCTTTCATGCGTGAGCCAGTCTTGATAGAGTTTTTCATTTGCTTCAGCGTTTTGAGCATCGCGCTCCATCATTATCTTAATGAATTTTTCGGTTTCATTTTGATTCATTGTTTCTGTGATAGTTTCCTTTGCGATATCGGCGGCTGCCGAAAAAAGAGATCCGAGTAAGCCCATAAATAATTCCTCCCATTTTAAATTTGATCTAACTGACGGTAGACTTTTTCCAAATCCTGCATAGCTGAAATGACTTCACCTTTTAAGCCGGTTGCTTCCTGTAAGTGGTCATCCAGCTTGTTTACTCCTTTCTCCAATGATTTTCCAACACCTAATGTGTCTAACAGCTTCTTGGTTTGGTCGAGTTTCTTCTTCGCCTTTTGACTATCTGTGATTTCATCGTCAACATTTTGCCGGATTTGTTCAAGGCTCTGTAGATTCTGATTTGCATCCTTCGAAACGTCATAAGCTTTGTTCTCAACATCACGCAGAGAATCGTTAATGCTTTCCATAAGGGTAGCTTGAACAGCTGAATCTAAATTTGAAGAATCCAACGCAAGCCCGGCATCCATAAGACTCTTTTTTTGTTGCTTTAACTCGTCCAGCTTTTGTTTTTTATCTTCAATAGTTTTCTTTACCTCAGTGATTTTCGTTCTGGAATGCTCAATACTAAAATTTTCAGCCATAATAATACCTCATTCTAATTGGCCATTCGAATCAAGAAAAACAACGTTATTTTTGATTTTTTGTTGGAGAGATTCTCCTATACTGCGAATCAATTCATCCAACATCGCTTTTCTTTCGGCTGAAATGAAAAGTTCATTTATCGCCTGACAGTCTCTTCGGTATTGTGAACGAAGTATTACAATCGAGGTGTAAATATTTTCCATGTGCCAATAGAAATCTGTGATTTGAGTGGATGTATGTACGGATGAGTCATATTCGGAGAGTGCACAAAGAGCTTCAACCTCCTTTTTCTTTAGTGATTTAACATTTTCTTTTAGAGTTTCTAGCTTTAGATTTTCTTCTTTTTGCGCCAACTGAAAAAATGCTGGCTTGTGAAGCATAATATCATATAGTTCGTCGTCATTGGGCGTTTCAGAACCATGACCTTTTTGCTCTTGAATTCTGAGTTCAAATGGTCGCTGAAGTCCTTCATAAGACATTAGGGCCTCACCCGGACGATAAACTGCAACATGTTCTAGTTGAATGCCACTAGCAGACATTGTGCTGCCAATCAGTTGTCGATCATCTATAGAGGTAAGTCTATGAATCAGCTTGATATTAGTATTTTTAATAACTTCAGGTGCCATAGCAGTAGGAAGCTGGTCTGCGATGATAATACCTTCGCGTAAAGCACGAACCTCTGCTAACATTTTAACGATATATGCTGTAGCAGCAATTTTAGGATTTGAATCTTGACCAGATGCTACTTGTGCTTCAGGAGCGATAAGGTTATGGGCTTCTTCGATAAAAATGATATGCCGGACAACCTTTTCTTCATCTGCACGAGGAGAGGCTTTCAAAGTTTCTCGAATGAGGGTACATAATAACAACGTAACAAAGTTGGCAGGACCTTCTCCTAACGATTCGAGTTCTACAATGACAGGGTGCTTTAGCCATTCCTCTGGAGAGAATGTAGAGTGTTTTACATCAAAAATGTCCTTCATTTCCCGACGTAGGAGACTGCCAATACGCATTTCCAGAACAGATTGAATATTACCTTGAATTTCGCTGTCATAAGTTGTTTGGCTAAGTTCTTTTTGAAAGCGATCATATAATTCCGACATGGTCGGATATTCTTTTTCCCCGGTGTTAATATCATTGGTATTCCAACCATGTGCTCGATAAATACCTTCGATAGCTTTATCCAATATAAAAGGAGCTGGTGGAGCAATCGGAAAAGCACCCTCAAAAACCTGACACAGTTTAGAGATATGTTCTGAAAGTGTGAGTCCTTTCGGGAATTCGAAGGGATTCAACCTCATAGGAAATTTTGTACTAGCTGAAGGAGAAAGAATAATTAACTCTGGAATATCATACCTAGAAAGTTCTCGATATTCACGCTTGGCGGGTTCCAAAACCAAAAAAGGAATAGGATCACTTTCTTCTTTAAAAGTGACCGACAAATTATCGGTATCATCCTTGATTAGCTTTTTATGATGCCATAGGCTATTAGCGAGATGCAGCATGGTGTTAGTTTTACCAGAGCCGGGAACACCACATATGAAAGCGTGTTTTTTGAAGGATGATGCATCGATAAAAGCGCTCAACCCATTGTTGGTTTGTCCAAGGTAAATGCCAGTTTGCTCCAACTTCGGAGCAGTTTCCTTCTTTATTTCGATATTCTCGCCATCAAATAGTATTGGAAGCCGAAAGAAAGAAGAAAGTTCATCAAGTGTATAAGCGGTTGGCCAGAATGCTAAAGAGGGTGGTAGAAGATTGCAGTAAGGCTGATTTACTTCCTGCAATTCCAACGGTGTGGCCGTACTGGGAATTTCCTGAATTTCACAAGTTCCTTCTTTGATAGCTTCTCCGCAGACAGCATCCATCAAAAAATGCGCACTACTTTTTTGGTTTGCGTAAAGTAAAATGTTGGCAAAAAAACAAGGCGATTTGGCAACATCTGATAAAAACTCTTCGTATATCCGTAGGGTTTCTTCGGCTGAGACATCTCGCGGACGATTTTTGTTATCGGCGAGGGTGATTTGCCCACTACGGCCCAATGCTTTCTCACGTAGAATTGCGATAGGCTTTTGTAAGGCCTGCTGTGCAGTTTTATAGGTGTCACTTCCATAGATTGAAATATGATAAACCATATCCTCATTAAGAGCCTCTGCGGTTTTTTCCATTTCATAAAGACGTGACTTGGGATTGGATTTCCAGCCTTCGACTGTAAATAGCGTATCTCCTGTGGAAAGACGTGTTTGTTCTTGTTTTTTGACTAGAAGAATATTTGTAAATGATTTCCGCAAGCAAACAGGAACATCTTCAATAGGAGCAATCTTATAGTAGTCAGCTAAAGGACTTGCTTGCATAAGCGCATCTATTGATTCAAAGTTTACAGTCTGATCGGAAGAAAATGCCAAGAAAATTTGCAGACGACTCCCTTTTGGACGTTCATGAGTATAGCTAAGGAAAAAATGTAGGGTTGTATGGATTAGAACAGTATTCCTTTGCCATTGACGTAAAAAACGATTATGTCGCTCAAGAATACCATCTATACCTTGTTCACCAAGAGATTGATATTTAACTAGCTCTAAATCGGGAATGTACGGAATCTCATAGAAATGCCACATCATGGGGTACGCCCTCCGTGCAATCGAAGCAATTAGTCTTCATAACTAAGACATCCTTGGCGCTCTCTCGGATAGTAGTAAGCATCATAATGCGAACAGTACTGGCGGCCATTACTATCACGGTCATAAGGGTTCCAATAGATACATCCGTCAGAACAGTTGTGTCCGCAAAAGGCACCCGCAGGAATTTTCACAGAGGTTATATTGTTTTTGTCCATAATGTTTTTCTCCTTTTTATTGTATTAAAGTGTCAGATTCAATTCTTCGGGCGTAATAGAAAGTCCGGATAATTGATCATAAACTGCGAGATAAGGGAAAACTCCAGTATGAGGAATAACAATCGGAAAATACAACTTTTTCACATAAGCATTCATAATTGATCGAATATAGACAATATCCGCAGATGACAAGCATTGACATCCGTGCCCCTCTTTATGGGTGTGAAATATTCCTTTAAAAATAATTCCTTGAGCGTCCCAGTCCGATATTGTTTGATTCAAAAGCAATTCATTGGGAACATACTGGCAAGATTTCCTAAAAGATATTTTTCCTGAATCGACAAAAATGGTATTAATTGTGTTTTTTGATTGCCCAAGCAAGCCACCCATTTCAGGTGGAGCGGATGGAAGGTTGTAGAGCAAGTTGTACAAAGATTCGGTAATTAACACGACAAGACATCCTATAATTACAGTAGTGGAACTTAATATTATAGCTGAAAATAGCATACTCACTTTTGGGTTAGCGGTTGCTTCGAAGTGTTCTTTGAATTTAAAAGGTGTACTTTTTAAAACGATGATATATTTTCGTTGAAACTTCCAATTTCTCTTGAATTAAAGCGAGATTTGTGGCATAATGCCTTATAAAGAGTGAGCTTTGCAAAATTTTGAAAAGTACACCTTTCAAAATTTCATAAGGAGTTTGCTTAAGTGGATTTTTCAAACTGTATTGCTTTTCCATAAAACGTACCTACGGGCAAATTACAGGCTGCGGCAGCTTCTTTCAACGTAATCTTCTTATCTCGCCACGCCTTGTGAACCTCGTAGAAGTTGTCAGGGAGCGGGCGGGGAGGTCGTCCAAACTTCACACCGCGGGCTTTCGCCGCTGCAATGCCCTCCGCCTGCCGCTGCCGGATATTGGTGCGCTCGTTCTCAGCCACAAAGGAGAGTACCTGCAGCACGATGTCGCTCAGGAAAGTGCCCATCAGGTCTTTGCCACGGCGGGTATCCAGCAGCGGCATATCCAGCACCACAATGTCTGCGCCCTTTGTCTGGGTGAGCAACCGCCACTGCTCTAAAATTTCCGCATAGTTGCGTCCAAGACGGTCGATGCTCTTGATGTAGAGCAGATCGTCTTTTTTCAATTTCCGCACCAGCCGCTTGTACTGCGGACGGTTGAAGTCCTTGCCGGACTGCTTGTCCATAAAGATGTTTTTCTCCGGGATCTTCAGTTCTCGCAGTGCAATCAACTGTCGGTCCTCGTTCTGGTCACGGGTGCTGACCCGGATATAGCCATATAAATTCCCCAATAAATCGCCCCTTTCTGCTAAAAGTGAATTTCATCGTTCTATGTAAAACGGGCAAAGCATCCCTCCTGACGCTTTGCCCGTTGTTCTTTATTCTACCATAGCAGATCGGTTATCGCTCTCAAAATGCCCGCACCGGCTGGATAGCCAGCGCAGCGCCCCTAACCTGATACGTCACCCCACCGGCTTCGCCCCTTGCATTCCTCTGGCACACCTTCGGGTGCTGCGATGCAAGGGCATCAAGCTGCTTCTGTAAGGCAGGATTCAGCGTAAACACGCTGTTCGTTCCGTCCTCACTGGCGTAGATCATGGTTTCCAGCTTAAACATCGTCAATCAGCTCTTCCTCCTCAGATTCGTCAAAGACGGTCGGCCCCCAGTCCTCGTCCTCCTCGATGTCCCGTGACATTTTCTGCATCATGGTATAATGCTCCATCTCGGAACGGACAAAGTAGAACATCTGGTCGTACCAGTCTGCCAGCGTTTCGTCCTCCAGCTTCCGGCAGAAGTCATACACCAGCTTGTTCTGATTGGGGTCAACCGTCAGCCCGGCAATCTCGTACATCCGCTTGCGGGTCAGTTCCAGATTAGCGCAGCCATAGGTGTAGAGCAGCTTCTTTTCTTCAAACGTCAGTTTCATAGGCTTGTTCCTCCGTATTAAAAAAGGGCCTGCCCTGTGCAGACCCGATGTAACAAAAAGACCGCCGTGCATTGCGCAGGGCGGTCTTGAACTCAGGATTGGAGAAAATCCCGGAGTTCATCAGCGAAAAAGGAGATTTTGGCGATAGCAGCTATCGCTATGTAAGGCAGGACGAAAACCACAAATGCGGTAATCAGCATTTTCAGGACTTCGCCGCCGTCTGCCAGCTTCATGATCCAGCTTGCCAGAGCCACGAAGAAGAACAGTCCCGCCAGCAGATTCGTCAGGACAGTGGAGAAGGTCGTGAGGAAGATGCCCACCCACTGCGCCAGAAGCAGCGGGAGAAGGGCAAGTTTCAGCATCGGCTTCAGCACAGCCATCGTGGGCATCTCCTTATACAAAAATCAGCTCAGACTTGATGATTTCCTCGGCACGGTTGCAGATGCTGTTCATCCGGCGCACCCATTCCAGTTGATCGGCAGCTTTCAAAGCTTCGGTCACGCCCTCAGACTCCTGCATCTGTTGGACGGTCAACGCAAGCTGTTCCTCGGCCTGCTTGTCCAGCTTGGCAAGATAGCCGCTCAGCTCACCGGACAGGAGCAGCTGATTGTACCGGATGGGATGCTGCTCCTTCAGATACATTTTATGTAAGCGGCCCCACCGCCCGGTGGGGTGCTGCTCTGCCGGGGCTGCTGCGGTCAGATTCGGCAGATAGTGGTCATTGACAAGGGTGTAGTCCAGACCGTTGGCATTGTCATGGATAGATTTCTTCAGTTCGTTCATGCGGATTCTCCTTTCATTTCTTCAGGCGTTTCAAAAGACGGTTCAAATTGAATGGGGACTGTATCAGCAGGCCCCTGTTGAGCCAGCTTTTTATTTTGGGCATACTTGCGGCATCGTTCACGGCCTTTCTGCAAGAGGGCTTCATACTCTGCTGCCGCCTGTGAATCAGTTTTAGCCGCTTCACGCAGAGCAGCACGTTTCTTTTTGCGGTTTTCCCCGGCAGTTTTCTGATATTTCTTACGCTTGGCAAGTTGCTGTTCTGTAAGATTTTTCTTGTCGCCGCGACTAATCTCAATTTGACTAGGAAACGTATCACCGATAAAATTGAAGTAGATGTCGATTTGCTGCTGACGGTAGATCGTCCGTCCGCCGGATGCGGAATGAATCACCACTTTTTCTACCAGTTCGTACAGCATTTCATCTGTCAGCATGTCACAGTCCTTGTATTTCCGAATCAGTTTGATAAAGCGTTTCAGATCAACCTTCGTTGTTTCAGCGTTGTCCAGTTCTTTCTTCAACTCGGCAATGCGAGCTTCGCAGACAGTTTGTTCATCATCATATTGCGCCATCAAACGCTGATACTGTCGTTCGGGGATTTTTCCTAAGACGCTGTTTTCATATAGGCTCCGAATCAAAGCGTCCAACTCGTCCATTCTTTTTTGAACTGAATGCAGTTCTTTTTTACTCTCGGAAGATACCTGTGTGTTTTGGTTTTCCCATGCAGCTTGAAGCTGCTCGGCAAATTCATCCTCATTTTCAATAATTTCTTTTGTCATCGCTTTGATTGCATTGAGAATAGCGGCTTCAATGGTTGAGGTCTTGATAAAATGGGATGTGCAGGAAACGTACATATTACGGTATTTGCTGCACTGCCATGAAGAATCCGAATCATATACCACATCAGAATCCCGGTGTTTGGATTCAGGGCTGGAAAAGCTCATTCGGGAGCCACAGTCAGCGCAGAACACCATCCCGGCTAAACGATGCGAGTATGTTCCGCTCGGAAGTTTTTTCGGATTTCTCTTGCGCAGACGCTGCGCTTTATCCCATGTTTCTTGGTCAATGATAGCCTCATGAGTGTTTTTGAATATAATCCTTTCTTCCGGGGTTGCAGTACGGCGCTTTTTCAACTTGAAGTTCTCACGGATACTTTTACATAGCACTGTATGGCCGAGGTATTCCTGCCGGTCAAGAATATAGGTCAAGGTGGTCGTATTCCACCGATAGGGGTCGTGGTACGAATGGTTTCGGGCAGCTTCGGGATGATGCCGTTCTTCGTATGCAGACGGAATCAGCACTTTTTCATCCGAAAGAGTCTGGCCAATTTGTGCAAGACTGGCACCGCTGGCTGCCATATCGAAGATCCTGCGGACAACGGAAGCTGCTTCCTCATCTACGTGAAGGGTTTGCTTATCACCGGGAACCCGCTTATAACCGTAGGGAATACTGCCGCTGCACCGTTTGCCATCCTGCATCCGCGATTTGAAAACGGCACGGATTTTATTGCTGGTGTCCTTAGCATACCACTCGTTCATGATATTCAGGAAAGGGGTAAAGTCATTGTCCGTGGGATTGGCACTGTCAACATTGTTGTTGATAGCGATGAACCGAACACCCTTGGAAGGAAACTGAATTTCTGTGTAAAATCCAACTTCCAGATAATTGCGTCCGAAGCGGCTCATGTCCTTTACAATGACAGTTGCAATGTGCCCGGCTTCAATTTCGGCAATCATGGACTGGAAGCCGGGACGATTGAAATTCGTTCCGCTGTATCCATCGTCCGTAAAATGCTGGATGTTGTTAAAGCCGTTTTTGCGAGCGTAATCTTCCAGATACTTTTTCTGATTCAGAATGCTGTTAGATTCACCTTGCAGCTCATCATCTCTGGAAAGCCTTTCGTACAGTGCCGTGATTTTTCCTTGGTTGGATTTCGCCATAGTTTCACCTTCTTTTATTTTTAGTGGGGACACGATATGTAACAAAGATACGATATTTTTCTGACTTTGTAAACGCATCTTTGCTTTGTCCTCGATAATTATACCCCTTCGGATCAGTGACCACATAGGAGCTGTGGCATTGCAGGAGATTCGGTTTCAGCCAAAAGCGCGTCTTACCGCTGCCAGAGCCACCGACTACCAACACATTTTTGTTTCGGGCGTTCTTGGGGTCAGGTGGGCGATTGCTCATCATCAGACGTTCCGTTTTTGTCAGGATGATGTTATCGGCAAACTTGGGAGCCTGAAAAGGCTCAATATCCTTGGCGGTGCCCCATCGTGCAGAGCCGTACTCCATTCCATGACGGTACTTCTTTGCATTTTTGCTCCGCAAATATACGGCGAGCCGTAACCCTGCGCCGCAGGAAAAACCAATAAGCAAATCCAGCGGATGCAGACTGGGCAGAGGGTTTGCAAAGGCCAGCGGAATAGTTCCCATCATCGCCATAATTTTATCGCCCAGTTCTTTGCCCTCGGCCAGCCGCCATGCTTCACCGAAATTTGTTGCCACCAGTCCCAGCAGGATATAGGGTAGATACAGAGCAAGCAGCTTCGTCAGCTTTTTTGTGGTCATAGTCCGCGCTCCTGTTCCTTGCGGCGCACCTTGCCGGGAAGTTCTGCTGCGGCTTGCACCAGCTCATGCAGCTTTTCCAGTACAGAGGGTCGCTTGGTTTTACTCAGAAGGGATGCGGAATATTCTTTGAAAGCCGCATTAAATGCCTCCACATCTGGGGCTTTGAAAAAGACCAGATACCGGGGCGGCATTTCAGAGTTGTCCTTGCGAATAGCATAGTCAATGCCATATTTTTTTGCATACCGTTCAAACCCACGGATATTTGTTTTGTCGATTTCCACACTGGAAACACCCCGATTCTGCCGCAGGAGCATTCGGACGCTCTGTTTGCCGCCAGCCATCTTCGCTTGCTGCTGTTGAATGGCAGCTTTTCCGGCATTAAGAATTGTCCGGGCGGTCAACTTTGTAGTAGACACCACGATGTTGAATGTTTTCTGCTCGACTTCTTCCTGCATTTTACCACCTCCCGTGCAGAAGTTTAGATTTAACGGTCATGTTCCGCTGGGGGCTTGATCACGACTTTATTCTCGGCAGACTTCACAGCATCGTCCGGGACAGGAATCACCAACAGGCGATTCCCCAATTTCAAAAAAGTTTCCGGCTGGTGAAATTGCTTCTCATACTTCTGTGCCAACTCCGGGGAAAGTGATGCAAAATCCTCCTCTCCCAACCCCACCACCAGAAAGGTTCCAGCAACAGCGTCGTACATCCGCCCATCCTCATCTCGCAAGGCACGGTTCAGGGGCAGTCCCGTCAGCTTTCCTTCATCGTTGTAAACGATGGCAACCGGATCATCGAAAGGGTAGCTTGCCGCAATGGTGCCACCGACAGCATCCTGAAAATCTTTCAGTTCCGTGCCGATGGTGGCTTTCTGCGGATACATACCGGGTTGAACCAGAAGAACCTCCATTTTTCTGCTTTCAGAAAGTTCCTGCTCACCAACAGTTTTGAAATCGACACCGACAAAATCTGCGGAGTCGAGAACATAGTCCTCATTATTCCACGCTTTCGTGACGATTTTCTCTGCTTCTTCCTGTGAAGCGGCTTCGACAGAAACCGTGCGCTGGAGTGTTTCTGTGATTTCTACATCAAACTTCTTCATGCACACCTCAGTCGATGCAGATGCAAGTCAGCTTGTCGCGGTCGATCATCAGAGTGACACTGCTGCTTTCCAGATATTTCTGGATGGTGTACATATCGCTCATCGTCAGGGATGCAAAATTCCCGTCATCATCGAAGCGATGGAAAATCACCGGGCCGATCAGATACCGCTTGCCCATCAGCTTAATGACCTGCTTGGGATTGTAGCGGAAGCCCAGCGGTTCATCTTCGGAAATGCCGATGCCCTCATCTGCTTCATCGAAGCAGGGCAGGATATGCGGTGCATCGTCAGGCCGGATCACGGTCAAATCCAGAACGGGAGAAACTGCCGCAAAGTACGGCTCTGCATTGCCAAGTTCGTTCTGCATGACCATGTGCATGAAAGAGAAGAAGCCGGACACAGTATCGTCGATGTGGTCGATTTTCTTGCTCATGGTGTCGATGGTCTTTGCGGTATTGAAATCAATCGTATTGTTCATGGGCGTTACCTCCTAAATTTTTGTAAAATAAAAGACCCAATCGGGTCTTATCGGTTCATGCGCTGTCAACGCTCATTGCCACGCTGACGCTTTTTCTGCCACGCATCCAGAAGCTGTATGATTTTTTCTTCCATTTGCCGGGGCGTGTAACTGCGCGGAAAGTATTTGCGCAGGATGTCGTTTTTGATAGTTACTGTGTCCAGTTCGCCTTTCTTTTCTTCTCCCATAATGGCAACAACGGCATCAGAGGTGAATTGACCTTTCTGTGCCAGTTCTTTGATGCGCTTTGCCTGTGAAACGGGAGGTGCGTTTTGGGTATCGTCCATCGCCTTTATCATTTCCTGCTGTTGCTCAGGCGAGAGGTAAGACAGCTCTACGGCAGGATTGAATGAAATCTTTTTTTCGTCCACCATATTGAGCAGTTCAGGAATAAGGTTCGTAAGTCGGACATACCGCTGTACTTGTCTGCCGCTTTCATCGGTGGCTTTTCCTATCACGTCAGCAGCTTCCAACTTCCCGACAACTTGTCGGGAAGTTAAATCCGACCTAGCACCTTGATTTTTTAGAGCATCCAGCTTCATTTTGTACGCGAACGCTCTTTCGCTGGGTGAGATGTGTTCTCGCTGCAAGTTGGAATCAACCATCAGAATCGTGGCGGCATCATCGTCCATATCACGCACGATGACGGGCAGAGTTTCCAGTCCGGCCATCTTTGCGGCGAACTGGCGGCGGTGGCCGGAGATAATCTCGTAGCCGTCACCATCCGGGCGCGGCCTTGCGATAAGCGGAGCCAAAACGCCGAACTGTGCAATACTTTCCACCGTCCGGGTCATAGCATCATCGTCCACAACTTTGAAAGGATGGTTAGTGAACGGATGCAGCTCATCAATGAGAATCTGCTGCACCTGTTCTCTTTTTTCTTCCTGCCGCTGTTCTTCGGTGGAAAATAAAAGCTCATCTATCCCTTTCAGTGTTACGTTTAAGTCGTTTTTCGGCATCGGTCACCACCTCCTTTGCAATGGAATGGTAGGCTTCTGCCACCTTGCCTTTCGGGTCATGCTGGTAAATGCTTTTACCTGTCGTACTGATTTCCGCAGCACGGACAGACCGGGGAATCGTCTGTTCGAATACTTTCAGGTGCTTTCCGTAGCCTTGCCGGATTAGATTGCTGATTTGCTGGCCGTAGATGGTGCGGCTATCGGTCATGGTGAGCAGAATACCCTCAATTTTCAGTTTTGGGTTTATCTGCCGCCGAACTTTTCCAATCGTCTGCAAGAGCTGCTCCAGACCTTTGGCAGAAAGGTATTGCGCTTGCATCGGAATCAGTGTCGTGTCTGCCGCCGCCAGTGCATTGACCGTGAGCATTCCCAACGAGGGAGTGCAGTCCAGCAGAATATAATCGTACTCGCGTTTGGCACTGTCCAGCACCTGTTTAAGCATCTTTTCCCGGTTCATGCTGTTCACAAGGGCAACTTCCATTCCTGCCAGCTCGATGTTAGCTGGGATAAGGTCAACGCCCTCCGCATGGTGCAGGATGCCCTCACCGGGCTGGATGGGCTGGTCGTTCATGGCTTTCTGCATAAGGGTGGACAATGTGGTGGACAGCTCATCCGGCTGCTGCCAGCCCATACTGATGGTAAGTGAACCCTGCGGGTCAACATCCACCAGCAGAACCTTTTTGCCCTCCATTGCCAGACCGATACCAAGATTTTCACAGGTAGTGGTCTTGGCCGTGCCGCCTTTTTGGTTTACGATGGCGATTGTGGTAGCTTTCTTTGCGATAACATCACCCCGCTTTCGGAGAGCCACGCGCAAAGTCGTGGTTCGTTTTGTTTTGATAATAGAGATTCATGGTCGTGGGCGCATTGAACAGTGCTGCCAACAAATATTGCTTCATGTTTCGCACTGGGGAAGTGTTCTCTGCCAGACAGCCTAGCACGAAGCGGATATGGTCTGCGTTCAGCTTTTTCAGCCGACTGCGCACCACTTCGGTGGGCTTATCATCCCCGGCAATCCTCAACATCTTGCGTTTGGTGGAGCAGGTGTCCACAAGCAAGTCCACAATTTGATAGATGGTGTCCTCATCATCCGGGCAAAGCCGGAGCAGCAGTTCGACCTCCAATGCCTGATAAAAATAATCTTCGAGTTGTTCTCTGTCCGATTCATCCGGGAGGAAAGGATTGTTCCTCTCTGTTTTATTCTTATCAGTCTTATTAGATTGCGGTTTTGGCTGCACCTGAACTGCATTTTCAGCAGCACAAGAATTGCTGTTTGCGCAATTCTGTACTTGTGCTTTTGGCAGTCCAGACGAAAAGTTCTTGACATAGATCAAGCTGGGTCTGCCCAGCCCTCGCCGTTTGCGCTCAATAAGATTGGCCTGTTCCAGTTCCCGGAACAGCTTGACCGCCTTGTGTTCGGCGCAGCAGAGAGATTCCTGCACTTCCCGGACAGTGTAGATGATATACACGCGCCCCTGCTCATCCAGCCAACCGTTCTTTGCTGACAAGCTCATGCGGTCAAGCAGAATGCCGTACAGCGTCCGGGCATCGGTGGAAAGTTGACGGAAGCGGCTGTCCTGAAAGAGTGCTTTCGGTATGCGGAAGTATGCGAACAGTTCGCCCGACTGTCCATAGAAGTAGTCGAGCGTCATTTGGTGTAGCCTCGAATTTTCAACTGTGAGTGCGTGTCCATGTGCAAAACCTCCTTATTCAATTTTTGCAAAAGAAAAAGCGCACCTTCAATTTTGCGGAAACTGAAAGTGCGCTATGTAAAGCTAATTCAATTATTCACGAAAGGATTCCAGATATTCGTCCAGCACTTCTACGTTCACCAGTGCAATGCGTTTCAACCGGACGACAGCGTGAGCATCCTGTGCGACTTGTCGGAAAGAGTTTTTGCCCATCGAGTAGAGGACTGCCCCTTCCTCGTAGCGAACGTATTTCTTTTTCTTTCCAGCCAGCAGTTTTTCCAGTTCAGGAACTTCAACCGAGTTTCGCTTATGTGCCATGGTATTCTTCTCCTTTGTCAAGGTTATGTGGTATACTTGCATTATCAGGATATAGAAAAAGGACACCCCACTTTCGGCTTTTGCCGATGGTGAAATGTCCTCTTGACTGTTTTCTCGTCTACAGTTTTCTGCTGGATGTGGAACTGGCGAAAATCCGTCACGCTCCGTTTGGGATTTTTGCCTTCTCCGACAAGCCCCTAAGAAATCCGTCTGAACATTCAGGTTTTTGGTACATTCAGGGTCGGATTTTCAGTTCGTGCGGACTGTCGGAGACACAAGGATTACCACGTAGCTTAGTTAGATTCCGGGCGCATCGTGGGGAACAGCAGAACATCGCGGATGGAGGCGCTGTCGGTGAGCAGCATGACCAGGCGGTCCACGCCGAAGCCCAGGCCGCCCGTGGGGGGCAGGCCGTACTCCAGAGCGTTGACGTAGTCGTAATCCACCTGAGCCTTG
>ENA-OPWL01000685-OPWL01000685.1-human-gut-metagenome-genome-assembly--contig:-NODE-685-length-16460-cov-4.195672_pt1 | contig 16460 bp, 14 predicted proteins | sample MGYA00241508_ERZ502008 | MGnify/ENA primary metagenome ERZ502008 (study PRJEB25962, sample SAMEA2043046) | human gut metagenome | biome: human gut; feature: human-associated habitat; material: faeces... | reverse complement strand
AGATAGAGCTTGATAAGGAGACAGGAGCAGTTAAAATACTTGATTATCAGGCTGTTGTGGACTGCGGAATTCCGGTCAATCCAAACCTCGCGCGTGTACAGACCGAGGGCGGCATAGGTCAGGGAATAGGCATGGCGCTTTATGAGAATGTCACCTACAATGCCGGTGGAAAAATCGCAGAAAATGACCTCATGCAGTACAAGATACCGACGCGACAGGATGTGGGCAATATCAATGTCGAATTTGAGACAAGCTATGAGCCGTCAGGCCCATTCGGAGTTAAGTCAATCGGTGAGATAGTTATCAATACACCGGCTCCTGCGCTGGCACATGCCATTTATCGCGCAACAGGCGTATGGCACAGGACAGTTCCGTTTACCCCTGAAAAAATACTTATGGGAATGGTAGACCCAAACTGGCACGAAAAGGACCTTAGAGTGAAATGATTCATATCATATACATGGCGGCTGGAAACAGCCGCCGTTTTGGAAGTAACAAACTGTTTTATGAGCTGGATGGAAAACCTATGTACAGGCATCTGCTTGACAACTTGACAGAAATTAAAGATAGATATAATAAATTAAAAAATGCAGAATCGAATAACCCGGTCATAGATATAACCGTCGTTACACGTTACCGGGAAATACTGGACTACTGCGCATGTATCCCAGATTGCCATGCAGTCATAAGTCCGGACAGCGAAAAAGGCATATCCTACACTATAAAGGCAGGAATTATGGCGGTGCAGGAGCAGAAAAAGCTTAAGAAAAGCAGTGAAGTGACGCATCATACTGCCGAAAAAGAGGAATATTACATGTTTGCAGTAGCTGACCAGCCATATTTAAAAAGTCAAAGCGTGATTAAATTAATAGATAAAGTGCTTGAAAATAAAGGAAATATGAAATCAGTTTTTTCACTTCGCTGTGGAGATACCGTAGGTAATCCGTGTGTATTTCATTCATCGCTTATCCCGCAGCTTTTATCACTGGAGGGTGATAAGGGTGGCAGAAGTGTGGCAAAGAAGTATGACTGTGTATATGTGGATATCGCAGATGAACGTGAGCTGATGGATATAGATATCTTATCAAATTCAAAACATACTGTGACATTATAAAAGCTATTATGAAAGAGCACTGTATCAGTGCATACCGAATGTATATTTTATTCAAATTCCCATATACTACCTCCAAAGCATGAATGCAAATGCAAAAGTAACGGAGGACAATAAAGTGAAAATTACAGGATTGACCAGAAGAGTAGACTCACTCGGCAGAATAGTCATACCGAAGGAACTTCGCAGGATGCTGCATATAAAAGAGGGAAGCCCACTGGAAATATATATGGATGCGGACGAGACGATAGTGCTAAAGAAGTATTCGCAGGTTGGAAGCCTGAAGAATATATCACAGGCATATGCACAGAGCCTGTCAAAGGTAACAGGAGCCATGGTATGTGTGGCGGATAGGGATGAGATAATAGCGGCAGCCGGCAAAAACCACAAAAATTATATAGGCAAGGCTTTGTCAAAAGAGCTCGAGAATATTATGGATAAGAGAAAAAGTGCATTGTACAGTAAAAAAGACGATACCCTGATACCTGTGGTAAAGGACGATAAAGTTGACTGTGAAGCGCAGGCAATAGCAGTAATAGTGCATGATGGTGATAGCGCGGGAGCCGTTATACTGTGTGTTTACGATGAAAAAGCCGATAAGTCTGAGATTGCCGAAAAGCTGGCGGGTGCAGCAGCAGAATTTCTGGCTGACCAGCTTGGCTAGAGATAGCAAAAAGCATTGTAAAAAACTATTTACTTGACTACAACAGTAATAAAGATGTAAAATAGCGAGATAAAGGGAGCAGATGGCTTCCTTTTGTGCTATAAAGGTATAATAGAAAATTAAGCAATTATTAATTATCTGATGTAGAGGCATTGTAGTATAATAGACAGTACATATTGGATATAGTTGTCAATTATCTATAAAGTATGCCGATATACAATGGTATACCGATAGTTTGGAGGTAACGTTTAGAAATGGCAAAACAGAAAAAGAAAAAGAAGAAAAAGCAGCATCGCGTTTTCTGGTTTTTCATAAAGCTTCAGATTTTTCTGATGGTACTGATTCTCGGTGGATTATGCTTTTATTACTTTGGAGGCTATGCAGACAAGGTTGCGAAGCTTCACTCAGAGGCGGTAGAGCTCGTGCAGAAATCTGACAAAAACACATTTTTACCGGCGCGCACGAGTACACTCTACGATACAAACGGTGATGAGATATCCGAGACGGCCACTACCAAAAAGGCTGACTATGTGAAGTATGAGGATATACCGCAGAACTTCGTAAACTGCATGGTCAGTATCGAGGACAAGAAGTTCTATAAGCACAATGGTGTGGACCTAAAGGCAATAGTGCGTGCCGCAAAGTCCATCATAAAGAACAAGAGAATTACCCAGGGTGGCAGTACCATCACGATGCAGCTCGCCCGAAATATTTATCTGGATACGAACAAGAACTGGCAGCGAAAAGTCAAGGAAATGTTCATAGCGATGGCGCTTGAAAAGAAATATTCCAAGAACGATATTATGGAGTTCTACCTGAATAATGTCTATTTCATGAACGGATATTATGGTATTCAGGCAGCGTGCCATGGCTATTTTAACTGTGAGCTTTCGGATCTTGATTTGTCGCAGACTGCCTTTTTGTGTGCGATTCCGAACAGCCCGACGTACTATGACCCGATAAATAATAAGGATCATACACTGACGCGTCGCAATCTCATATTGAAAAACCTAAGGGAAGACGGCAAAATCACACAACAGGAATATGAGTCTGCCATAAACGAGGAGATAACCCTCAATATGCCTGAGAAGGATGACACGGTCAAGTACAATTATGTGGATACCTATGCATATTACTGCGCTACGAGGGCGCTCATGGAGAATGAGGGCTTCAAGTTCAAGTATTACTTTGACTCAGACGATGAAGAAAAGGAGTATGATGCTTCATATGATGAGATGTATTCATATTGTCAGAAAAAGCTCTACTCAGACGGTTACAAGATTTATACATCGATTGATCTGACTATGCAGCAGCAGCTTCAGGATTCAATTGACCTTACGCTTTTGGACTTTACAGACACGACCGATGATGGCACATTTAAGCTGCAGAGTGCTGCAACCTGTATAGACAACGACACAGGCGAGGTGGTTGCAATAGTTGGTGGACGAAGCCAGGATGCGGTCAGTCATACGCTAAACCGTGCTTTCCAAAGCCATCGTCAGCCGGGAAGCTCAATCAAGCCGCTCATTGTGTATACACCATCATTTGAGCGTGGTAAGACACCGGATACCATCGTAAATGACCACAAGTTTGATGGAGGACCGTCTAACTCGGGTGATTCATATTACGGTGATGTGACTATCAGGTTTGCCGTTCAAAAATCACTGAATACTGTAGCATGGCAGCTATATGATGAGCTCACGCCAAAGGTAGGCTTACAGTATCTCAAGGATATGAATTTTACCAATATTGTAAAGGATGACTATGTCACAGCAACAGCACTTGGAGGTTTTACAACAGGTGTATCCACACTGGAGATGGCATCTGCATATTCAACACTTGAGAACGATGGAATGTACAGGAATCCGACATGTATTAAGTCGATTGTAGATTCTGACAACAATATCATATATACATCATCGCAGAAGGATACCGTCATATATACAGAGACAGCATCACGTATGATGACAGATGTCATGACAGATGTTATGAAATCAGGAACCGGACGTAGCGCTAATCTGGACAATGGCATGCCTTGCGCCGGCAAAACCGGAACCACAAACGATAAGAAGGATGGCTGGTTCTGTGGCTTTACCAGATACTACACCACATGTGTATGGGTAGGCTGCGATATGCCTGAGACAGTCAAAAAACTGACAGGAAGCTCTTACCCGGCAGAAATATGGAAGAACTACATGGATCAGATACATGCTGACCTTACACCAATAGATTTCCTGCCATATGCCCAAATATCGGATGATTATCAGGACAGCCAGGAGACACAGGATACACCTGCCGATGACCAGACGCAGAATAATCCTACAGATCAGACTGTGACCACACCTGATGCAGGAACCACCACACCGGATAAGACAACAACAGACACGAATAAGACAGATGCTGCTGGTGGCAACACAGGTGGAAATACCGGAGACAATACAGACGGAACAACAGGCGGAAATACCGGAGAAAACAACGGTGGTAACACAGGCGGAAATGGTGGACAAAACACCGGTGGCAACACAGGCGGAAATACCGGAGAAAACACCGGTGGCAACACAGGTGGAAATAGTGGTAACACCGGTGGTAATACAGGTGGAAACACCGGGGACAGCACAGGTGGAGCTACCGGTGGTACCACCGGAGGCGAAGCAGCCCAGTAGATTTTTCTTTGCAGTGCTGTCGGGAGTTGTGTTCTTTGCAGCATACGCATCTGTCACGATAGGAAACAAGACGATAGATGCGCTCATATATTCAGTGACCTACAACGGCTCATACCTTGCAGTAGAGGAAATTATCACAATCATAGTGATATCAATCCCACCGGTTAAGAAGGCGCTCGACTATGTGAAGCAGATGGCGAACAGCCGGTAGATAATCTATATTTAAATAATTAAAATATGTAAAAAAGAGCAGAATAGGTAGAAATACTTGTCCTGCTCTTTTTAGTATTCGAAAAAAGTAAAATAAAACACTCGAAAAATATAAAATAAAACATTAGAAAAATACAAAACAAAACACTCGAAAAACATAAAATAACCTTGTATAATCTGTGAATTAAATGGTATAATAACCATGAAGGGAGCAGATATTTATGGAATATATAAGCAGAATTGTTGATGATGTGATAGATAGAAAAACAGAGGCATTTAATGCAGTGAGCATCACAGGACCAAAAGGATGTGGAAAGACAAGAACAGCAAGAGAACGATGTAAAACTGTTATTGAATTTCAGGATGAAGACAAGAGAGAGGGGTATCTTGCAGTAGCAGAAACTGCACCTAAGCTCTTTTTAAAGAATCCTAAGCCAATACTGTTTGACGAGTGGCAGGATGCCCCAAAGATATGGGGAACAATAAGAAAAGCGTGCGATGACAATCCGGAGAGTGTAGGAGAGTTTTATCTGACAGGCTCATCAAGTAAGAAGATTAATACACCCCATACAGGTACAGGACGAATAACAGAGGTTACGATGTACCCTATGACTTTGTTTGAGACAAGAGAATCAAACGGAAGCATATCGTTGTTTAAATTATTAGAAGATGAAGCATATGATATTGATGGACTTACCACAGATATAAAGCTTGAGGATTTGTTTTTTGCGGTCTGTAGAGGTGGATGGCCGAGATGCATGGCACTTTCAAAGGACAGTGCAAAGCTTGAAATAGCTAAGGATTATTATAGGCAGATTTATCAGAAGGACATATCAGCGATTGATGGAGTAAACAGAAATCCGGAATGGGCAAGGACACTGCTTTGGTCGTATGCCAGAAATATGGCTACTACAGCAAAACGCAAGAATATATTTTCAGATGTAAAAGCCACACAGAATGTTACAGATGTAACGCTTTCTTCATATATAGATGCTCTGGAGCTATTGTATGTTGTAAAGGATATAGATGCCTGGACACCGCATTTGCGTTCGAAAACAGCTATCAGAGCTGCCAAAAAGCATATATTTGTTGATCCCTCTATAGGATTGGCTGCGCTTGGTGTTAATCCGGACTATTTTATCAACGATTTGGATCTATTTGGGCATGTATTTGAAAATATGGTGCTTAGAGATTTACTTGTATTTGCTGAAAAGCACAATGCCAGAGTGATGCATTATACAGATGATATGGGCGTAGAAGCAGATGCAGTCTATCAGTTGGAGGACGGCCGTTATGCGCTTATTGAAATAAAAACCGGAGTGAACAAGATTCCGGAAGCGGAAAAATCCTTGCTGCGATTCAAGGATATTATCTTAAAATATAATGAGAAAGCATTGGAAAAAGAAAAACATCCACGTGATGTATATAAAGAACCATCGGCACTGATTGTGATTTGCGCAAATGCAACCATGGCATATACCACGGAGTCAGGAGTTCGGGTTGTGCCGGTTGGGTGTTTGAGAGATTAATATAGAGCAGACTGTAAAATTGAGCTGACCACTCATAATTACAGTCTGTTTTTTAGTGTATATTATTGTCACAGTGTAAGGGAGCAGGCGGGCAGAAAATTGCCCATCCAATGAGTTTGTACGAAGCTGCTTAGAGGCTGTTGGAATTGTAATAGGTACACAGTAGCGCACGTGCATGGAAGCACGGGCGAGGCGTTACCGCGCCAAGGACGGCGCGTAAAAGCCGGCTGCGTCAGGCATAGAAAACCTGACTTACAATTCTTACAGCCTCTTGGCTGCTGGTAGGAGACGTTTTGGATGGGTAATTTTCTGCCCGCCTGCTCCCGTACCATAAAAAATGAAAAATAAAAATACTTTGACTTGACAACTATTTTAAATGTGATATACTTTCACTGTCAAATGATTTGATGATGAAAATATTTGACATGCAAACTAGTGCAAATATACCAGCGCACAAAACCGAAAATAAACACAGAAAAAGGAGAACAGAAATATGTTGGAGAAAATCAAGGAAATCGTAGCAGATCAGTTAGGAATCGACGAGGATGATATCAAATTAGAGTCAAACTTCAAGGAGGATCTTGAGGCAGATTCATTAGATCTTTTCGAGCTCGTAATGGCACTCGAGGAGGAATACGGAGTAGAAATCCCTTCAGAGGATTTAGAGAAAATCGCAACAGTAAACGACATCATTGAGTATCTTAAGAACAAAGGTGTAGAGGCTTAAAAGACATGGAGACAAGAATAACAAAGCTTCTTGGAATCAAATATCCGGTCATTCAGGGTGGCATGGCATGGGTAGCAACCCATGAGCTTGCCAGCGCTGTGTCCAATGCAGGCGGACTTGGCATCATCGGAGCAGGCGGAGCCCCGGCTTCATGGGTAAAGGAGCAGATAGTCGCTGCAAAGAAGGAGACAGATAAGCCGTTCGGAGTCAACCTCATGCTTATGAATCCGGAGGCCGATGAGATAGCAAAAATCATCGCCGAGGAAAAGGTAAAGGTAGTCACCACCGGCGCAGGAAACCCTGCAAAGTACATGGATATGTGGAAAGAAGCAGGCGTCATCGTAATCCCTGTAGTTGCAAGCGTAGCACTCGCAAAGCTCATGGAGAGAGGCGGGGCAAGTGCGGTAATCGCCGAGGGAATGGAGTCAGGCGGACATATCGGAGCACAGACTACCATGACACTTGTGCCACAGGTTGTTGATGCAGTGAGCATCCCTGTTATCGCAGCAGGCGGAATTGCAGACAACAGAGGCTTCAATGCAGCATTTGCACTCGGTGCAGAGGCAGTCCAGATGGGTACACGCTTTGTCACCGCAAAAGAATCGATAGTACATGAAAACTATAAGCAGAAGGTCATTAAGGCCAAGGATATAGATTCCGAGGTTACAGGAATGAGCACAGGCCATCCGATCAGAGTACTCAGAAACAAGATGACCAGACAATATCTCAAGCTGGAAAAGGAAGGAGCTCCATTTGAAGAGCTCGAAAAAATGACACTTGGCGCACTCAGAAAAGCCGTTGTGGACGGAGATACCGTATATGGCAGCGTCATGGCAGGTCAGAGCGCAGGCCTCGTAAAGAAAGAGGAAACCTGCAAAGAAATCATTGAGGATGTAGTGGGACTGAACAAATAGACAGTATTCACTTTTACATGCAAATTTAAGGATACCGGGCCGCCTGCAAAGAGTGGCTTACGGTATCCTGTCAGAAATAAGGAGAAACCGAAAATGGGTAAGAGAGTATTTATGTTTCCCGGACAGGGCTCACAGTATATAGGAATGGGTAAGGAGTTTTACGATACAATGCCAAATGCAAAGGCAGTAATCGACCTTGCCAGTGAACAGACAGGCTTGGATATTCCGGCATTATGCTTTGAGGAAAATGACAAGCTGAATATTACAGAGTACACACAGATATGTATGCTTGCAGTTGAGGCAGCTATATATCAGGCAATCATTGACAAAGGTATCACACCTGATGTCACAGCAGGATTAAGCCTTGGGGAATATGGTGCTCTCATCGCATCAGGAGCCATGACTATGGCAGATGCATTTGCAGTTGTCAGAAAAAGAGGAATCTACATGCAGGAGGCAGTTCCTACAGGTGGAGCCATGACAGCGGTTTTAGGACTTGATCCGCAGGTCATTGAGGATATCTGCAAAAAGACAGCAGATGAGACAAATTCAGTGGTATCGGTAGCCAACTATAACTGCCCGGGACAGATTGTTATCACAGGAGAAAAGGCAGCAGTAGATGCCGCCGCAGCAGCATGCAGCGAGGCAGGCGCCAAGAGATGCGTACCGCTCAAGGTCAGCGGACCTTTCCACTCAGCAATGCTTAAGGGTGCAGGAGAAAAGCTCGCAGATGCACTTGAGAGTGTAGAAATCCACGATATCAAGGTGCCATATATCACAAACGTCACAGCAGACTATGTGAAGTCACCGGCAGATGTCAAGGATTATCTGACACAGCAGGTTTCATCGTCAGTGCGCTGGCAGCAGACCATCGAGCGTCTTATCGCAGATGGTGCCGATGAGTTCGTGGAAATCGGACCGGGACGATCACTCAGCGGATTTATGAGAAAGATAAATAGAGACGTAAAAGTCGTAAACATAGACAAACTGGAGGATTTTGAAAAGTATGTTAACAGGTAAAAATGCCCTGGTTACAGGCGCAAGCCGCGGAATTGGAAGACAGATAGCTCTTACACTTGCCGCAGCACACGCCTTTGTAATAGTAAATTATAATGGTTCAAAGGAAAAGGCAGATGCCGTTGTTGCAGAGATAAAGGCAGCAGGCGGTGATGCAGTTTCTTATCAGTGCAATGTATCTGATTTTGACGAGTGCCAGAATATGATAACAGCGCTCATCAAGGAGTACAAGCACATAGATATCCTTGTAAACAACGCAGGAATCACAAGAGACGGTCTCATCATGAAGATGAGCGAGGCAGACTATGACGCAGTGCTTGACACAAACCTTAAGGGTGCGTTCAACACAATCCGTCACATGTCACGCTATTTCTTGAAGCAGAAATCAGGAAGAATTATCAATATTTCATCAGTTTCCGGAATACTCGGAAATGCAGGACAGGCCAACTACAGCGCCAGCAAGGCAGGAGTTATAGGACTCACAAAGGCTGTAGCCAGAGAGCTTGCCAGCCGGGGAATCACAGCAAACGCAGTGGCACCGGGCTTTGTAGAGACAGAGATGACAGATGTGCTTGCCGATGCGGCAAAGGAGAATCTTTTATCACAGATTCCGCTTGGCAGACCGGGAAACACAAAGGATATCGCAAACGCAGTATTATTTTTAGCATCAGATGCAGCAGGCTACATCACAGGCCAGGTGCTGTCTGTTGACGGAGGAATGGCAATATGAGTAGAAGAGTAGTTGTAACAGGACTTGGAGCAGTAACACCAATCGGAAATAATGTGGACGATTTCTGGACATCGGTAAAGGCCGGAAAAATCGGATTTGACCACATCACAAAATTTGACACAACAGATTATAAATGTCACATTGCAGCAGAGCTTAAGGATTTTAATCCACAGGATTTTATGGATAGAAAGGCAGCAAAGAGAATGGAGCCATTCTCACAGTACGCTGTAGCTGCAGCAAAGCAGGCAATTGATGACAGCGGACTTGATATCGAAAAGGAAGATCCATACATGGTTGGATGTGCCATCGGTTCAGGTATCGGAAGTCTTCAGGCTATGGAGCGCGAGACACAAAAGCTTTATGAAAAGGGACCAAACAGAGTCAATCCTCTGCTTGTTCCGCTTATGATCTGTAACATGGCAGCAGGAAATGTTTCCATCCAGTTCGGTCTCAAGGGAAAGAGTATCAATGATGTAACAGCCTGCGCTACAGGAACAAACACAATCGGTGAGGCATACAGAAGCATCCAGTACGGTGAGGCTGACGTGATGGTAGCCGGTGGTACAGAGGGCAGTGTATGTCCTATCGGAATCGCAGGATTTACAGCACTTACAGCGCTTTCTACAGTAGATGATCCGGCAAAGTGCTCACTTCCGTTTGACAAAAACAGAAGCGGCTTTGTAATGGGTGAGGGCGCAGGAGTAGTTATCCTTGAAGAGCTTGAGCATGCAAAGGCAAGAGGTGCAAAGATTTATGCAGAGGTAGTCGGATACGGCTGCTCATCAGATGCATACCATATCACATCTCCGCAGGAGGATGGCGCAGGTGCAGCAAGAGCCATGACCAATGCCATGAGCGATGCAGGTGTCACACCGGCAGATGTAAAATACATCAATGCTCACGGAACAGGCACACATCACAATGATCTCTTTGAGACAAGAGCAATCAAGCTTGCGTTCGGTGATGAGGCTGCAAATCTTAAAATCAATTCAACAAAGTCTATGATAGGACATCTGCTCGGAGCAGCAGGAGCTGTTGAGTTTATAACATGTGTGAAGGAAATCCAGGATGGATTTATACATAAGACTGTTGGCTATGAGACTCCTGATGAGGAGATTGACCTCAATTACTGCAAGGACAGCTATGAGGAGCCTGTTGAGTATGCACTTAGCAATTCACTGGGATTCGGTGGACATAATGCAAGTATTCTGCTCAAGGCTTATAAATAAATAGCTTCTGCTTTTTTAGGGGCTTCGCGAATTTAGGCTGTGAGGTCCGGTGAAGCACACAGTATATTCCTCATAAAAAATATGAAGTCAGTCACGGCATTTTGCACGGACAGGCTGTGATATGGTGCTAGCGCTTCATGCTATTGGAGCGGATGGAACGCCGTGACAGTTCATATTTTTCATTCAGAACACACTGTGCACTTCCCGGCTACACGTTATTGAGCGCGAAGCATGTAGATAGTTTGGAGTAAGTTGAGAAAGGATATATGCAATATGTCAGTTTTGAATACGCAGCAGATTATGGATATTCTGCCGCACCGCAGTCCGTTTCTTCTCATTGATACGGTTGAGGAACTGGAGCCGGGCGTAAAGTGTGTGGCTAAGAAGAATGTGACTATGAACGAGCCACATTTTATGGGACATTTTCCGGGAAATCCGGTGATGCCGGGAGTGCTTATTATTGAGGCTTTGGCGCAGACCGGTGCAGTTGCCATTCTTTGTCAGGATGAGTGGAAGGGCAAGACTGCATATTTTGCAGGCATCAATAATGCCAAGTTCAAGCAGAAGGTGGTTCCGGGAGATACGCTGGAGCTGACCACTGAGATTATAAAGGTTAAGGGTCCTATCGGTGTGGGCAAGGCTGTTGCCAGGGTAAACGGCAAGGTTGCCTGTATGGCGGAGCTTACATTTGCAATAGGTTAATTGCATAAGGAGACATGATGAAATTATTCAAGAAGAAAGATAAAAATATAGAGGCTGAAGAGACTTTAGCAAAGAACGCTGAGAGCGCAAAAACAGCCGCAGATGGCAAAAATGCCGGTGCAGCACAGGAAGCAAAAGAGGATGTCCCTGAGACAATCGTTTGTCCCAAGTGTGGCAAGACTGTGCTCAAATCAGTTGTAAAACAGCACAAATACGTCTGCTATGAGTGTAATTATTATTTCCGTGTGCGTGCTAAAAACAGAATCAGAATGGTTTCCGACAAGGAAGCATTTGAGCCATGGTTTACAGAGCTTACAACAGGAAATCCTCTCAATTTCCCTGAGTATGAGGAGAAAATTGCAAAGACTCAGGAGAAAACAGGACTTTCTGAGGGCATTGTCATCGGTAAGACAAAGATTTACGGTGAGGAGACAGTGCTTGGTGTAATTGATTCAAGATTTATGATGGGAAGCATGGGCCATGTGGTTGGTGAGAAAATCACAAGCGCGTTTGAGCGTGCCACAGAGGAAAGACTTCCGGTTATATTATTCTGCTGTTCAGGCGGTGCCAGAATGCAGGAGGGTATCATTTCGCTGATGCAGATGGCTAAGACTTCAGCCGCAGCAAAGCGTCATTCAGAGGCAGGACTTTTATATGTGCCTGTACTCACAGATCCTACAACAGGTGGTGTGACAGCCAGCTTTGCAATGCTTGGAGATATCATTCTTGCAGAGCCAAAGGCACTTATCGGTTTTGCGGGTCCTCGTGTTATCGAGCAGACCATCGGACAGAAGCTGCCTGAGGGCTTCCAGAGGGCAGAGTTCCAGCTTGAGCACGGCTTTGTGGATATGATAGTTGAGCGTGAGGATTTAAAGAAGACTCTTTACAAGATTTTACGTGCTCACAGACCTACCACTGGCTATGCCAATTTTGACCCGCTTCACTCAGACGACAATTACGAGCCGACAGAGCTTATGAAGGAGCGCGAGGCAAAGGCTAAGCCATTTAAGGTATGGGATAAGGTCAGCGCTGCAAGACAGATTAAGAGACTTGCATCGGTTGACTATATGGGCTATATCTTTGATGAGTTTATGGAGCTGCACGGAGACAGATATTTCCGCGATGACCCGGCTATCGTAGGCGGAATCGCATATTTAGACGGCCAGCCGGTCACAGTTATCGGTGTCCACAAGGGAAAAGACCTTGAGGACTGCGCAAAGAGAAACTATGGTATGCCATCACCTGAGGGCTACCGCAAGGCACTGCGCCTCATGAAGCAGGCAGAGAAATTCAACCGTCCGATCATAACCTTTGTCAATACATCAGGAGCTTATCCGGGAATGGAAGCAGAGGAAAACGGACAGGGTGAGGCAATCGCAAGAAACCTTTATGAGATGAGCGGCATCAAGGTGCCAATCCTTTGTCTCATGATAGGAGAAGGCGGAAGCGGCGGAGCTTTAGCTCTTTCTGTAGGAAATGAAGTGTGGATGATGGAAAATGCCACATACTCAATCCTCTCGCCAGAAGGCTTTGCATCTATCCTCTGGAAGGACGGAAAGCGTGCAAAGGAAGCCGCAGAGGTAATGAAGATTACAGCACACGACTTAAAGGAGCTTGATGTCGTGGATGATATAATACCTGAGTTTGGCGGAGCCGACGAGGATGCCCTTTCATCAATCGGAAACTACATGAAGGGCAACATGAAGAAATTCTTGGAAAAAGAAAGCAAATTGACAAAGGACCAGCTCTTGGAGGAAAGATACAAGCGTTTCCGCAAGTTCTAGTCCCGGAAAGGAAATTCTATGAAGATAGTTGGAACAGGAAGCTGCCTGCCACAGAGAGTGGTCTCAAACGATGACCTGGCAGCCATAATGGACACATCTGACGAGTGGATCAGCTCGCGTACAGGAATAAGAAACAGACACATTGCAACGACTGAGACAACCACCTCACTTGCCTGTGATGCAGTAAAAAGTGCGCTGCAGGATGCGGGGATTGACGGAAGTGAGATAGACTTGATAATAGCGACAAGCGTATCCACAGACAAAATCGTTCCATCGCTCGCATGTCAGATTCAGGCTGAGATAGGTGCAGGCAGTGCAGTGGCATTTGACATAAATGCCGCATGTTCAGGCTTTTTATTCGGGCTTGCCACAGCGGATGCATATTTTAAGACCGGCAGGTTTCACAAGGCAGTCGTAGTGGGAGCAGAGGTTCTTTCAAAAATAATGGACTGGAACGACAGAAGCACCTGTGTACTCTTCGGAGACGGAGCAGGAGCAGCCGTTGTGACAGACGAGGGCGATGCCTTCAAGGGCTTTGTACAGGGTTCTGACGGAAAAGGCGGTGAGGCGCTTGACGGAGACAACCGTCCCGTAGTCAATCCGTTTACCGACAATGGAAAGCAGTCTGCACTCGGTGGCTATGTCATCATGGACGGTCCTGCTGTATACAAGTTTGCGGTAAAGACAGTGCCAAAGGCTATAAATGAGCTGCTTGATGAAATCGGCTGGAGCGCAGATGATGTGGATGTCTATGTGTTGCATCAGGCCAATATACGTATTATTGAGTCGGTTGCCAAGAGGCTTAAGCAGCCTATGGACAAATTTCCGACCAATTTACAGCAGTGTGGAAATATTTCTGCGGCAAGTGTGCCGATTTTGCTTGATAAAGTCCGCAAAGATGGTATGATAAAGCATGAGGAAAAAATAATTTTATCAGGCTTTGGAGCAGGACTTACATGGGGAGCTTGCGCCATAGAGTGGCAATAGAAAGAGGTATTTATGACGGCAGATGAAACTTTAAATGAATTATTGGTGTGTCTGTTCAAGGATTTGACAGAGATAGAGGGCAGATGTCTGATAACAGACGAATTTTCTGATATTTCTATCAACGATATGCATATAATAGAAGCAATCGGTGTTTCAGGAAAGACAACGATGTCTGTAGTGGCAAAGAAGATGAAGATTACGGCAGGGGCTCTGACAACAGCGGTGAATGGGCTGGTAAACAAGAAGTATGTAATGCGTGCCCGCGGTGAAGAAGATCGAAGAGTGGTGTATATCTGGCTGACAGAAAAAGGGGAGAAGGCTTACTATCATCACGAGGAGTTTCACAGGGAGATGACAAATGCTGTGCTGAACAGACTGGATGAAAAAGAGATTCCGGTTCTTATGAAGACATTGGACGGACTTTCAGAATTTTTTAGGGGATATTCTTCAGAGGAATAAATTGTGGAAACGATAACATGATGATTATTAAGGAAAATCAAGGAAAATTTGACGTTTTGTCAAAAATGAGTTACAATAATCTGTATCGTGAATAATTTATCATTACGGACAAAAGTTCTTGTTATTATTTCGCGTTAAGAATTACATTGTAATGAGGTAGTGCCAATATACTTGGGTGTATATTTTAGGAGGGAAACAAGTATGGTAACAAAGAAGACATCTTCAACAACAAAAGCCGTAAAGGCAGAGGAAACAAAAACAACAACAGCGAAACCGGCAGAGAAAAAAGCTGAAACAGCAACAGTAAAGGCAGAGAAGAAAGAGACAGCAGCTGCGAAAGCAATCGAGACAAAGAAAGACACAACAAAGAAACTTGAAACAAAGGCAGCAGTGCTGGTAGATACACCAGAAGTTCAGGCAGAAGAAGTAAAAGAGACAGTGAAGAAGGCAGCTAAGAAGGTCGCAGCAAAAGCGGAAGATACAGCTGAAAAGGCTGTGAAGACTGTAAAGAAAGCAGCAGCTAAGAAGACAGCAGCCAAGACTACAAAGAAAGCTGAGCTGAAGACAGAATTCTTCCTTCAGTTCTCCGGTAAAGAGTATACAGAGAAAGAGATCCTTAAGAAAGTCAAAGATGTATGGACAAAGGATCTGAAGAATAAAGTCGGAGACATGAAAGATGTTAAGATTTATCTGAAACCGGAAGAGTCAGCAGCATATTATGTTGTTAATGGAGATACAACAGGAAAAATCGATCTGTAAGATATAAATAAAAGATATAAGATCGCTTTCCGGACGTACCGGGAACAGGTTTACTTAAGAAAAGACAGGGAGTCAGACACAGCTGAATGCAAGTGAAGGACGGACCTGTCTTTTTAATATATTAGGAAAGTGCTTTCCTAATATATTAAAAACGCTCCGCTTAGAATGCGCATTGTGGCATACAATGCAGGTTATCTTATGGAAAAGCACCATTTTCCCATCTGTTTACTCGACATATAACCTTAAATATGCTGAAAATTGCAATTTGATACATTGGTTCATGCAGTTTTATCAACTTAAAGTGATAAAACTTTAAAATAATGCAATTAATGATTGACAATCTTTCATTTAGCTTATAAAATAAACGAGTAGACAACGGTGTCTGAGGTAACAGATTGCTTGTCAGTTTGTTTTTTCTTTTAGAAAAGACATCAGTTGACGAAAGATACAATAGTATCAGGGAGACAGGAATCCCAATCTATTTATTCTAGGAGGTAATTAAGATGTCATACGTTGATGAAGTGATTGATTTAGTTGTAAAGAAGAATCCTGCAGAGCCGGAATTCCACCAGGCAGTAAAAGAGGTGTTGGAGTCTCTTCGTGTTGTGATTGAAGCAAATGAAGAAAAATTCCGTAAAGACGCTCTTCTTGAGAGACTTGTAGAGCCTGAGAGACAGTTTAAGTTCCGTGTACCGTGGGTAGATGACAAGGGTCAGGTACAGGTTAACACAGGATACCGTGTACAGTTCAACAGTGCAATTGGACCATACAAGGGAGGTCTTCGTCTTCATCCATCTGTAAACCTTGGTATTATCAAATTCCTCGGTTTCGAGCAGATTTTCAAAAACTCCCTCACAGGACTTCCAATCGGTGGTGGTAAAGGTGGATCTGACTTCGATCCTAAAGGAAAATCTGACCGTGAGATCATGGCATTCTGCCAGAGCTTCATGACAGAACTTTGCAAATATATCGGAG